>Ga0302347_1000879_pt1 | contig 41178 bp, 40 predicted proteins | sample PhyWR1_FD_202178 | JGI IMG/M metagenome (GOLD analysis project Ga0302347, IMG submission 202178) | Leaf surface microbial communities from wheat plants in UC Gill Tract Community Farm, Albany, California, United States - DLSL W.R1 (v2)... | ecosystem: Host-associated > Plants > Phyllosphere >... | reverse complement strand
TTTTGCTGAACGGACATTATACCTTCCAGAACAGCAATGAGATTATTGACCTGGATGCGCTGGTTGCCGGGCTGAAGCTGGGGTAACGGAAATTTCGGCGGTTCCGGCGTAGAACCCCATAATCATCCAGCTAACACTAATTCCAATTGGTTCTCCAGGTACGCGACCAGTTCATCATCCTTATAAACGCTCACGGTGCTTTTTAGCTGGTTGGCGTTTTCGGGTGCTGCCATTATTTCTATACGGAATTTCAAAACACTGCCAGCCCCGATCAGTTTTTCTGCCGACAGCTGAGTATCCCATACACAGAAGCGTGTTCCGGTACCATATATTTTTTTGAGCAACTCACCGGTAACCTGAAACGCAGTTTGTGAAATAATGGCGACTGGCCAGCATGGGTAACCAGAAAAATGGCCAGCACACTGGAGGGGGGACAAGGGACCAGCACAAGCATCAAGTCGGTCATGTTGAAGCATCAGGTTGTAAATAGGCACAGGACGTTTATAAGGGGAGTTTGAGGGCGTCGACAGGCTATCATTAGCGTAGTGTCGGAAGTTACGCTGAAATAATGCAGGTGAAAGAATTGTATATTCGCATATCAGTTCTGCCACTGGCTCACTGTTCCATGCCTGCGCTGAGACTTTCAGGGAGCGCTTATCGAGATGCAGAACCCGGGAACTGGCATAAAACCTTCCATGGGCCACAGTCTGATTATTTTGCTTGCGTATAAAATGCGCTTTTGTTGCAAGATAATACCCTTCAGGCCCATTGTGTAGTGCGGCAGCAGTACAACTGCCCAGAATAGCCATATGTCTTCCCAGTTCACCAGCTGTAATGAGACCGGCCTCATAGACAAGAGGCTGCTCAGAAGAAAAAGTGCCAACCAGTGAATCCTCATCTGACCAAAGTTGTTGAAAAGCAAAATAAGGTTTTTCGACCTTAACTCGTTGAGATATTTCGGTAACATCAAAAAAATGCTTTTGCTGCGTCATCCCCATATGCCCCATGTTTACCCGATAATGAGCGAGTTACGTGACTACAGCCTAATCATAGTTGGGCTTCAGCGTGTTGCTGCAGTGGTTAGTATTAAATTTTATTGTAAAATTAGCGCCATATATTCAATAGTTTTCAATTGATTGATTTTAAATCATTTAGCTATTTAAATTGACCAGTTAACGGCGTTTTATGTTCCATTGCTCCTCAAACCCCTATATCCCCAACGGCGCAGTCTCAATGATATCTTTTTCTGCCTTTTACGGTTGTCCTGACGCTATGAGATGATGCCCCAGATAAACCGCGCCAAAACTTAGAACCCCGGGCAGGGTAACGGAAAAATCTGAGATTCCGGCGTAGAAAAACCCCTAGAAGGGGGCATTGAACCCCAAATCGTAAGTTTTGGGTTCAATGCGCGTTAGCGCATGAAGGCGACAAAATGGCCATAAAGAACTCTGATGATGAGGGTCGCCGGTAGCCCGGCGAAGCCGGTTCCGGTTTGATAGGTTTTACCTATCCCATCCTTCACCCTGTAGAGCCAACCCCATGAATAGCGCCACAGAACTGTTTTTGCGCGGTCGGAGTGGTCACGGCAAGGCGTAGCCGCCGCCGGGGCGTAGCTCCGCGTTAGCGGGCCATATGGGCCGCTTACGAGCGTGTATATCCAGCTAATCGCGATGATTCTGGCAGCAACTTAATTTTTAGTTACAGCATCCATCATAAAGCCACTCTGTTCCGGGCCTTTAGGCCCGGGGCGGGGCGGCTTTGGGATGGCTGAGTTGTGAGAAGGTGTATGAGTTAGTCTCGTGACTTTTGCCCACCATTGGCGGGAGCTACTTTTAAGGCGCTTGAGCCGTCTCTGAACGGCGCGGGTTTACCCGCTGCAAGTGAAGGCATTATCCACAGAGCAGAGCTCTTGTAAGGTCTTTTTAGGTCTTAATGAAGTTACAGTTACTTTGCATGTAATTCTTAGCAGGCATTTGTCTTCATAAAGTATTTGCATCTATCTGTGGAAAACTCGCAACGCCTGGCCAGATCCTTGCACTCGCCATCGGTTTGACGGACTGGCTCGCAGAAAAATGGCACCTAAGAGTCAATTCAGAAATAGTGGGCGTGCCGAGGCCTACGCAATCAAGCGCATCAATGGCGGGAGGGCGGAAAGCCGGGCAAAAGAGAGGGGGGTTATGGTGTATCTGGTGGGGCTGATGTGGCCAGTTTGCGCAGGGCATGATAGCGCTGATCAACCTGCCGCTTTAGCGCCAGGTGGCCCATGGCCTCCAGCTCATCCTTGCTGTACATCTTTATCAGACCGTTAAGGATCTCAGTGCGCGCCTGCTGGCGCTCCATCTGCAGCAGTTTTTGCGCCTGCCGGCGCTGTTGTTTGAAAGCGTGGTGACGCGCACGGTGCTCAAAGGCGCGTTTGATATGCTGCTCTTTGGCACGTCGGCGGGCCTCTGTCAGAGTTATCGGGGTTTCCCCCTGCTTAATCAAACCCTGGTTCATCCACGCCAGCTGCTGATTCTGCGCCGCCTGATACTTGCCCAGCTCGTAACCGATCAGGACAAAGAACAGCTCGGTTACCCAGATGATTTTGGGAATGTGGGAGCGGCTGGCTTCATCCCAGGCACGTTCACAAGCGAGGGCACCCAATTCTTCCAGCGTGGTGATCGCCCGGCTGGCGCGTGAGATACTTTTCTTGTCACCACTACCGGTCGACAACCCACACCAGTCGGAAAGCTGTTCAACGCTGGCCTCAACCTTGCCGGTCACAATATTCAGACGATCGGACATCGCCACCATCAGCGCATTGATCGCTCTGGCCCGGTGTTCATTCATACGTTTAAAGACCGGCCGCGTCAGTCCGGTTTTCTGCTGGACGCGTGGTGTGGTGTACCAGGCTTCATGTCTGGCAGGCTGATTCTCACGGGCAGCAGTCACCAGCGCCCGGATAAGGGCAGGTTTGTTCGCACCAGCCTTCGGGGGCTGATAGGAGGGAAAAGGGTTGCTGACGTAGCAGCCCCGGGAACGGGCTGATGTCGCTTGTTGGATAGTTGAGCGGTTATCCACCACTCCCTGCACTTAAGTTGCACAGGAGGAGTTGACCTTTAAAAGGCATAAAACTATACTCCCTGCATAGAGCAACGCTTCTATACAGTTTTAAGTGGGCCCCGTTAATCTTCTCTGTCGCCAAACAAGTCGAAGATTATCGGGGTTTTTGCTTTTCTGGATTCAGCTCAAAATGCCTCTAAACCCATTCCTTGCCACCTTTCGGCGTGGCCAACCAAAAATTCTTAAACGATCAGCAATCTAGCACTCGAAGTTAAATCAATCAAGAATGTAATCCCATCACAGAGATATTGATCTACTTTGATACTCTAGTTCGATCCATTTCTCGATCATTTCCGCCTGCGTCACTCCATCGGCTTCACACATTTCCACTAATCGGTGCTTCAGCGAGTTACGGACGAAAATCTTAACTTCTTTATGCGTTGCACGCTTACGTGCTACAGCCGCTTGCTGCCTCTCAGAGTCAGACATAGGACTGCCTTTCCGGTAGGCTCGTTGCGTTTTCGATGAGGAAGTAACTGCGTTTACGGCCTGTGACATTTCTGCCTCCCCAAAGATCTGAAAAGGATCGTTTGGCAAAGCGTACTACAGAATCCGTAAGTTAGCAGCATAAAAAGCATTTTTCAGTCCCGTTGGCGCGGGATGACAGATAAAAATGCAGGAAGAGCGGACGACCTGAGCCCAGAGGATCAAGCCGTCATAGGGTTACAGAAAGGTATGGTGGGACATTTCAATACGACGAACGCCACTCCTTTCCGATATCCCAGCGCGATTGCCAGTGCGCCAGGTAGGTTTCCGCCACAGCTGGCATCTCGCGCAGCACCACGATGCTCTCTGAATTCGACCTGTCGGCCGCTCGGCTAAAATTAAATGACCCGATTTCCGTGGTTTTACTGTCACAAATGATTGTTTTATCGTGCATTATCTTGAACTTATCCACCGTTCTCACCGGAATGCCGGCATTGACCAGCAAATTCATCGCCGCCTGACTGGCCTTGTTCTGGTTTCCCTTCGCGTCCAGCACCACTTTCACATCGACGCCCCGACGCTTGGCGTTCGTCAGTGCCTTCGCCACCTCAGGGGAGGTGAACGCATACCCCATCAGCCGGATACTGCTCCGGGCATCATTGAGTGTATTCAGCACCAGCTGCAGGGCGCTGCCTTCCGGTGAGAATCCCACCTGCACCGAGGGCGCCGCCATGGCACACGGAGCCAGTGCCAGGGTTGCGACCAGACACCAGGCTTTCAGAGAGGTCCGCATCATTTGGCTCCCCCGTAAACCACATTCCCGTTCCTTGAGCTGACGTCGCCCTGGACATGGCCACAGGTGACGTTACCTGCACGCGTCTCGATGTTGCCGGTGACGTTACCGGCCCTGACGTTGCCGTTGGTGCTGCGCACGGTACCCACATTCCCCTGCACCGTCACATCAGCATCTTCGGAATCAATCACCTGCACGTCTCCCACAATCGTAATGGCGACAGCCACCACCTTCCCATCACCCAGCGACACTGTCTGGCCATCCGCAATCACCTGGTTACCGCTGACGCGGATATGATTACCATCGACGACCATTGTCTTGCCGTTTACTGTGATTTTCGTTGCCATTTTGCCTTCTCTTTTGAAGTGTTGTCGGCCGGCTTCTCAACCGGAATATGTTGCATTTGATAGGCCATCAGACGCGGTTGCCCGACACCCAGTGCGGTCGGTGTTTTCGCCTGCACCTGGTAACCACGCCCGCGTGCTGGCAGATGCGCCAGTGCAGTTTCCCATAGCAAACTGGTGCTGACCGCCGCCGTCGGACGTCGGCGCCAGATATGCTGCCATTCGTCTTCCAGATCATTAATGGCGGCCAGCGCGGGATCGGTCAGCAGCAGGTTCTCCAGATCTGAACGTGCGTCCGGCGCATCCAGCCGGCGGACTATCTGCTGTATCCGGTCAGCCCGTGGATAGCTACGACGAATGGCTGCCGGTGCCTGCGCAAGCAGCGCATTGAGAGACGGCGGGGCCACCTCGATAAAACGGTTAATCTGTATCGCCTCTTTCGTGAACTTGTCGGCGTCAGCGATATAGAGCGAAGCACCACGAATAACCTCTCCCCGGAACAGGGTGATATTCTCGCCCTCCTGCAGTTGCTGCACTTCTTCCACGCTGACCTTCTTTTGCTCGCGTAACTGCAGTTTGTCGTCTTCATCCCAGCGACTGCCCATAACGCCGTTCTGACGCACCATCTGGCTCATTTCCGGCAAATACTCCGTGCCGGCCATCAACTGCAGGATTTCCAGGGTGTCTTTCGGGTCCATGATTTTGCCGGTGATACGGGTACCCATGTTGGCGATCAACGTCCATACACGGTCACCGGCCGCAGATTTAAGCCGCTGTGCCTCTTGTCCGGCCAGCAACAAGCAATACCCCAGCGATCGGACCTGGGTGGCCAACTCACCCAACTTTTCGGTGTAACAGGCCCCCACCTCATCGGCTATCCACAGAAAGGGAAACCTGTCCTTGTACTTGCGTACGACCATGATGTCTTCCGGCCGCCCCTCCAGTTTTTCACCGAGGTCCTGGCTCAGGATCATCGCCAGCTGAGACACATACAGTCGCCCGAGAGCAGCCGCCTCGGTGGAAGATATTTCCAGTGCGGGGATAAGGATGACGAGGATGCGATCGTTGTGAACCACGTCTCTCAGGTCGATGTCACCGGCGTCGCGGGCAAACACATGTCCGTAAGTGTCATTGAACAACGCCAGCATGCGGGTGAACTGCTGAATGAGGTAACCATGCTGATTAAGTGCCTCCGGCGCCCATTCTGACGGGGAGTCCACCGTGGCCAGGTCAAACCCCGCCAGTGTGCCAAGATAGTTCTCCAGCGGTAATCGCGCCTCATCATGCCACTGCTCTTCCACTGACTGGATATAGAGCCGCGCAATACTGCGCAAGGGGAGATGGGCTTGAATAGTGCGCTGCGACATCACCGTTCCTTCTCGCCGGCATTTGTACACCAGGGCAAACACCAGCGCCTGTATCATCGCCCGCGCTTTCTCCTGCCAGCCGCCATCGTTGCCGGCCGGTGGCAACATCGAATCCATCAGGTTGATGATGTAGGTTTCTTCAGCGATGCCGAAGGCATTGACCGTATTGGTTTGCGGCCGGTTTTTGACATCTTCCAGCAGTTCCTGAGCCCGCGAACGACCGCCGGTGATGAAGTTCATCATCCGCAGATCGTCTTCACGACCAAAGCGCCGCGCCATGGACGCAATGGCCAGCGCCACATCGTTTTGTGCCTTGGCGTCGGAATAAATCAGCCCCTTGCCGAGAGCGAGTTGGTTGAGCACATAACCCAGCAGCGTTTCCGTCTTGCCTGCACCGGTGGTGCCAAACATCAGGATGTGCCGCGTCATGTCATCCATCGACAGCCACAGCTCACGCCCCGCATCACGCCCACGCAGATACCCCAGGTAGAGGATGCCGGCCGCCTTGCCCATGGCGATACGCATGACCGTCACGGGCAAGAAACCAAACAGCTTACCCGGCACCTGCCGCTGTGTAGAAGGGTCGAGCCGATCCATATCGGTAGGCATACGCATCGGCATTTGCCAGGGTTCCATCAGCATCGCGGGCGCCCAGAACATCATCACGGGCAGCGTTAACCACAATGTGACCGGCCAAACCACACCGGCGATGACAGCCCCGGTCATCCCCAGCGCCAATCCTCCCGGGGATAACATCCAGTCCCCCAGGGCTGAGTGATAAACACGGCGGTTAACGCGATTGCGTTCAACGCCATAGTCAGTCGGTTGCATCCGGCGTCTCCTTCTCGCTCAGGAACTGACTCAGTTGGGCTGGATCTCTCAGGACCGCCTGAGGCACATAGCGACCATCATCCGCAATCACCCATGGCGTACCCGGAATGCGATAGGCCTGATAGGCCACCTCGTTGACGCCCAGTGCCTTTTCAGCCACATCACAGGTGCTGTCGGCTTTCTTGTCGACTGGGGGTTGTTTACCCAGCTGCAATCCATCCGTACCAACAGTAAATAATGCCTGCCAGGCAGCCGGCCGTTGCTCTGGCGGCAAGCACAACACCGGGGTGATAGCAGCAATGGATTTCTCGCGCCCAATCACGGCCACCGGGAAGACGACCACGTTCGCCAAATGGGCTGCAGCCACTAATGCCGGCTCCAGATGCCGGCAATTCGGGCAGTTGGGATCAGCAAACACGTATAAGGTTCGGTCATGGCCAGAGGAATAGTTCACGGTGAACAATTGGCGATCGGCAGCACTTTTCAGCTTCTGCGGCAGGGTAGCCCGGACTGACGTCGGCAGCGCCCAGCCATCTTCTGGCGCGGCCGTCCGTGCTGGCTGGACGGGTACAGGGTTTTCAGGACGTACGGCATCCGTGGTGGCGTGCGGAGGAAGCGCCGGCGGCAAAACCAGAGGCGGTGGTGCCAGGCTAACCTCTGGCCCAACCCCCAAGGGGGCAACCTCCCGGGACTGCACCAGGGAAATACCCAGCATGACCCCGACAAACAGCAACGCACCGGCCATCGTCAACCGGGTACCCCATCGGGAGCGCCATTTTTCCGCCTGCTGCAGCTGTGCCCCGGACAAGGCCGCAAGCAGCTGGTCGTTGCCACCATTGGCGCTGGACTCAACCGTAAATACGTTTCCCAACTTGTCGCAGCACATCACCCCGGCGTCAGACAGAAAAAAAGTAGGCTGTCGGCGCAAGTCGACAGTACACAAAGTACGGACACCGCCATTATCTCCAGTACGTTGAACGACTAACAGATTATCGCGAATGTATACGGAGAAAGGCGCATAGCTTGATTTTGCACGCATGGAATATCCTTTTAATTCAAATACGGGTCGACACCAGAGCCTGATTAGCCTGGCGTACAAATGGTGTAAAATTCGGTGGGTGTGATCAGATAAATCAAGAGGAGTGACGCTAGGGTGCAGTTGCCTCCTCGCTGTCCGGCGGGTCGGTAATGGCATAAACAGCGGACATCACCGACTGTTCTGCCGCCTGGCGACGACTAATCACCACCGGTGTATACGGATAGACCAGACCCAGACTTTCCAGATCGGCCTGCAGCCCTTCAACAGCTTGCTCCACCATGATGCCTGGACGAGGCAATCCCAACTTGCTGGCGCGCACCTCGGCCCGAGCCTGAGCAGCAATACCGGCACCTTCGACAAACACCTTGGCGGTATCTGCCGAATGCAGGCCATACCACAATGTACGGTCAACACCCTTGAGCCAACGAAAACGCGCCGGGGGCAATCGCAGGTCACGGGCATACAACCCAACCAGCGCACTGCGCACATACCCGTGACCAGCCAACCACTCGTTGACCCCTGGCACCTGAACAACGCGTTCAAAAGCTGCATTGGCCAACGGGAACAACGGCACAGGTGAAACCCGCTTGCGTCGTAAAAAACGCCTCACTACACAGGAGCGATTCAGGTCATCCAGCAACCGTGAAGCCGCCGCCCGATCGTTAAGGAATACCTGCAGACCAAACACTGCCAGCAGGGCGCGTTCATAAGGGTGCCAATTTGTCACATTACACATTGTTTTTCCCAGTTGCGCAGTGAAGACCTCCGCTGCGGCAGTCCGATCGAGCGTCTTGCGTTGAACGAGTTGATGTTGCGTGGTGAAGTCTTCAGGTTTCAGCGCCCAAACATTCGCCGGCGCGGGATCATTCATCAGGCCATCCGGCCCGGATGCCATGGCCAGAACAGGCATCACGGAGGGGGCAAAGCCACTGACCAGGCCCGGCAACGTATGGACATTGATAGGCCGTTTGCTACGAAAAGCCAGAACGGGGTGCTGCGCCAGCGCGATAAAGCTGGCCACAACGATCGGCACCAAAAACAACAGTAAGATACCTGAAGTGGCGTTCATCACATTAAGCCACTCATCGAAGGTAACGCTGTCGGCGTGATTGGCCGTGTCGGCCAGCAGGTTAATTTTTCCACCGGCCCAGTTATGGATGCGGGGAACATCTACCGCAGTCCAGAGCCAGTACAAGACCCAGCAACTCCCGTACACAAACGAATCAAAAAATAGCCAGCACAATAGAACAGCAGCACAGAAGGCCAGGAACATTTGCCCTTGATCGCCGTCCCACGCGCTCTGCGATGGGCGGTTATACATAGAGGAACTCGCAAAAAAGAACACCGGCTAAAAGCCGGTGTTAAGGGTGTTTGCCACCCGATGAGGTGACTAGAGGGGGATAAGGTACGACTCAGGCCAGGCGAGGGATCGCGATATGGTTTTCACGCTCCAGCTGCTCACGGTGAATATCAACATACTCAGAGAACGGCATCGCCGGCTGATATTGCTTGAATTCCATAGAACCCAGCGTATCAAACCAGCGTTGGGCCCACGGAGTAGCAATTTCAATGCGGGGCAACTCAGGGAGCTTGGTGTAAAGGCGGAACATTTTTCCTTCCACTTCCCGATTGGTCCAGTCGTTCATATCCAACCCAACCACATCAACTTCACCTTTGCGGATACGGTGCACGTAAAGGATGGTACCGCGCTTGATATCAATACCCAGATATTTACCATCACCTTCATGGAACATCTCATACCCATGTTCTGGCATAAAGTAATCTTGATTTTTTATATCATTTGTAATGACTCTCAAAAGACGACGCTTATTAAAAGCCGAGAGGAAAAACACTCCAACAGGAATAAGCACTGCCGCCCAAACAATAGACGTTAAAATAATAGCATTATTTTGTTGAGAACCTAATCCAGAGTCAAATGACATAAAGGTATAGATAACAGCTACAAATAGTAGAAATGGTAACGCCAATAAACCATAGGCAAGTTTAACTAAGAAAAACCACACTTCCTTTGCTGATTTTGTCCGCTTCACCATCGTTTTACCCTCCATAGTGACTGTCCATATTATACCCAACAACTGGACATTTGTCAGGGTATTTTCTACTGAATGCCATCAGTTTCATTACCCTTTCCAGACCGCTTAGGCATATTGCGAATACCAGGAATTCGTTGTGAACCCGTACCCGCAGCACCGAACATATTTTTCATATTATCGACCAAGCCGCCCATGACATTATTACCTTCTCGACCACCGAGGAATGAGATCACATAATCTGGCAGAGATGCCTGCAGGCTGAATAAACGCGTCACCCCGAAGGTGGCAATACGCGCATATATCATCAGCCAGCCAACCATTTTCACAAGCCCAACAATGGAGTCCGCATTAGCGTTGGCAAGTGCTGGAGCGAACAACAAGTTCAGTACCGTGCCTCCGGCAATCGCCGCCACAGAGGCGAAGAAGAACCCCAATACCATCAGCGATGGCCGCAACATCATGTCGATCAGGAAAATATACCCATACGCGCTTCGACTCCCCTTGTCTTCTTCAGCACCCAGATGTGTCGCTGACCACATTGGCCCGGCTGCGCACCCAATCAGAACGCTGACAATCCAGTTAAAGAAGCCCGTCATCCAGAAAACAAAAGGGACGGCCGGCAAAAATACCGCCAGTGAGAACCCGATAGCTAGCAACGCAAACATAAAGAAGTAGAACATCGGTGCCAGCGCGCCCATCACATCTTTCACCACCGCCCCGGCATCAACCGCAAAAAGATGACTGGCCCACCCCACAGGTGAGTTACTGGCCGCCGAGGCAATTGCCCAGGTGCCGGCATACGCCGCCATCAAGGTTTCGGTCGTACCTAACGTGTAATCGCCAAGTTCTTGCATCTTGATTAGCGGGTTGACCTGATTAGAAAAATCGGCGTCGGTGCCCCATTTTTTTGTTGCTATCCAGTTTGTTAATCCCTGCATTGGGCTTCTAAGCACGTTGATCACAACTGAGTTAGGCTCTTTTGCTGCTCCGGCCGCACTAATCTCACTCTCCGTTTGTGTTCCCAGGGGCGGTGTATAGGTACTGTTCTGCACCTGTGCGCGATAGGCGGTAAACACCTGGTTGTACAAGTCTCCCGTACCGTGCTCACCCACTCCACTCATGCCACTGGTGATCGGCGTCGCGTTGGCCACATCGTTGGTTTTACTGTTGGCGGTCGCGAAGGTGTGATACCAGGCCCCCAGAGAAACCCAGCCATAACTCTTGATCTGATTGACCAGTTGGCTCTGCAGCGAATCCTTGTAGTTGATCTGGTTCAGCGCTTTGTTGACCGTATCTTCATAGTCGGCCGCCGCATTCTGAATGTCGGTTTCCACATCCTGAAAACTGCCACTGTCCTGATCACGTTTACTCAAATAGGTATCGACGAAATCCATTGCCGCCCGATCCAGCGATGTCTGCATCCTATCCAGCGCCTGCTTTTGTGACGCCACGACATTGTCGGTATCAACCTTGCTGTCAAATAACAAGTTCCATACACCGCTACGGGCAGAGTTCGGTGTTTTCGCCGACCCGCAAATGGCACTGCCATTACCGGTCTCATACTCACCGCTGCCCCCTTTCGTACTCATCATGGGCGTATTCGCTTCCCCTGACGCATAAAGAGCCTGCAGTTCGCGGTTGATGGCATATTTGCACAGGTTCATTTCAAAAATGGCCCGTGCAGCTGAACGGGTCGCCGGCGCGGTCGGCTGCGTGACCATCGAATACCCGCTGGCCATCATATCTGCCGCTTTATCTGTCAGCAGGTTAGCGCTTCCGACGCCCATCACCGATGCGGCCCACAGCATCACCAATTGCGAAATTGACCACCCCGAACCTGTAGGCACCAGCGTGATAAAGCCCGCAAAGGTCATAACCGGATACAGCATTGAGCGAGCACCATTAAACACACGCCCTTCATGTCCAGCCTTCACGACGGTTTTCATCGTCACGGTCAAAAACCAGAACAGGGCTATGGCACAAAGCACACCGTTAATAATGGCAAACAGCGAGCCAATCAACGTTTGTTGCCCAGGGTTAAACGGATGTAGAACCACATCCCCAAAGATCATGACCAGCGCCTGGCGCGATAAGTCATTGGTTTTCTGCGCAGCGTCTGCGATGGTCTGATAATTCACACCATCGGCGAACGCCGGCCAGGAAAAGACCAGCAGCAAGCCTGCTGACCACAGCCTTTTGAGAAATTTCATCGTGTTGTCCGTATATTATGTCCCCGGCAGATCGCAGGGCAGAAGGCAGGGAAGTGAATGAGGCGTCAAAGAGGGATAAATGCAGTCGGGTTGTCAGCGCCAATAGCCTAATGACACTACTTGCCGGCAACAGCGATTCTCCGACCGGAAATCACCGAACGTCCCCTTTTCTTCTTTACTGACGCGCTGCGTATTGAGTTGCCACAGGCGATACGTCACGATCAGCGCTTTCACGAACCCTGCAGCCCCTAACAACGCCAAAATCAATGACGCAATCGTCGCACGCAGCAGGACCGAGCCTGGCAGGGAGACTAAACTCACCATGATCATCAGTAACAAAATCAAGGAGAGTCCGCCGCAAACCAGCATAAGGAACCACCAAAATGCCCGGATGCGGACATAGTTGGTGCGAAGCTGCTCAACCGAAACGCCCGCTGCCGCCACGGCTTGTGCCCAGGTCAAAGTTTCACGGTCAACCTGACGACGTTCGCGAACCACCTCCCGTACCCGCTCCAGGTTGTTCAGTATCGGCCGCATGCTACCCCGGTAAATAACGCCCAGGTCAGAGAATGGGTTTACCAATGAAAGCCCTACTTTCCCAACACGCCGCAACGAGGAGGTTCCGGTTTTCTTATCGTCATGTTCAGTTTGCATTAGCCGTTACTCCCGCACTCATCTGGTTGGAAAGCTGCTGCAGCTGCGGCGCATATTGTGCTTTCGCCGCCATGGCTAATTGCTGACCGGCGATAACATTTGCCTTGCGCAGCTCGTTTTTAATACCCAACTGCAACCAGTTACCCAGACTCTGGATTCGGACCAACTCACGCGTCAGATTGTCGCCACTCATCGCCTGCAGATCGGTTTCATAAGCGGTGTTGGCATAACGCCGGCCAACTTCGAAAGACTCGTATTCCCGTTCGCTCATCACCCCAGATTTCTGTGCCTCCTGGCTCGCCGTCGCTGAAAAATACTGACTGGCAGACGGACTCTGTAGCGACTCACCTAACGCATCCCGGGTCGCCGGATTGGGCTGGCTGGCCGCAATCATGTCCAGCTGGGGCTGCGAGGCCGCGCTCTGTATTGATTTGTATTGTGTCAGCAACCCCTGATATTCGCGGCCTGTGGCCGATTGAATATCACCTTTCCCCGGTGTGCGTCCCGCATCATGGCGGGACGAGTTTTTCATGTAGGCCATCGCCGCATCCACCTGTTCTTGATTGAAGGTCAGGTCAGGTGCTTTGCCGACAGCACCGGCACCATCCATCAGGGAACGCAGCTCGATATCACCGCCGGGCAGCGGAGAGACCTGTGGACACAGGTCTGTCCCCCCATAGGTTGCCGCTTCTTCTGCTGTACAGTAAGCCGCATGCACAGCCGCACTGCGATAACCGCCCTGACGCGGTGCCACCGGAAGGGACGCTACGCTCTTGCGCACCATTTCGCTGCTGACGCCCCCACCGCCAGACAGTCTGGATGCGCTGGAACGGGTCTGTTTACTGACCTGCGTGGCCATGCCGGACGCCGATTCGCTGCAGATACTGTCCGTTACCGTGAAGCTATCGCGGGCACGTTCCAGACGCTCCGTCTGACGCCCCAAAATATCGGACTCTCGTTGTGCGCGGGCTGCCTCCGTCACCGCCGACACCTGTTTGTCGCTGGCCTGCACGATCGCAGTGCCTATCTGGGTTTCCGTCGTGAGGATCTCCGCCAACGTGGCATTGATGGTGCCCATTGCCGGCATAACCTGGAATTCAATCGGCGCACTGCCGGACACATAAACGGCATACGCGGCCGCGGGCTGGATCAGTACCAGACTGACCGCCAGCGCGACCACTGTCGCAGAGTATTTCATGATTTTTTCTCGCTTAAAGGTGATAGCCACGTTTGGCAATTAGCTCAGCGGCAAGTTGGCGCGTGACATTGCCGGCATCGACATCGCCAGCCTGCTTTCGACGCAACTCGATCAGTTTCTCCGCAGTGCCCTGCGGGAAAGTCTCAGCCAGAATGGTGCGCGCCGTTGAGCCGCCAACCTGTTCGTACAATAGCCGGCGAAGCGGGCTGTCTATCGGTGAGGAGTTAAGCGCCCACAACTCCAGCGGCCCCAGTGCGCATTTTAAAATCCGAGCCAGCGTACCGCCGCCCTTGATACGAAAAATCCCCAGGAACGGTACACCACTCCCATCAGATGCAGGGCCGCTGCCGCAACGCTGAAAATTGCGCAAGGTGACTTTCGGCACCTTGAATCGCTCAACCAACAGCGCTTCGTCATCCGGATCGACCTCCATCATGAACAACGAGTTAGCCGAACGCAGTACGGCTTCTGGGAAATCGCGCATAAACTGCGAAGACAGCACGGTGCGCACCCCAAACTTCCGTTGTTCACGGTCTTGGGTTTCCAGCATCGAGAAGATAAATGGCACTTTCTTGGCGTTGTGCAGTTCGTCATAAACCTTGGTCTTGACCTCTTGATCCAGTTGCTCCAGGCGTTCGAGGTGCAGTCCGTGATAACGCCCGTCGACCGCAGAAAGCAACTCATCACGGTACTGAGGCAGGACGAAATCACCACCGGCCACCTGGCCTGCAAACAGGAACATGATCCCCGTTTTGAGATGCCCCTCCTTGCTGTCGTCACCCATCACGTTATTAAGGTCAATAGCAATAACCCGAGTACGAGGGTTAATGACAAATCGCGTGCGACCGGCCAACATTTTGAAATCCCCGACTGCGTCTTTCATGCAGCGAAACAGATAATCCAGCAGTTTTTCCTGGCTACCGTCCCGCTGGATCTTGCCGTAAGCACTTTCAATATCATCCAGATTGAGAATACCGGTCATGTCAGCTAGCTCCGGCACCGCCTGGAACTGTGCCAATTGGGCCTCTCGGACATACCCCCCCTCAAATAACAGGTCACGTACCTCATACCACAGCGCCTTCTCCCACCAATCAGAATCAAACTGCTCAAACAGCCCCAACCTCTCCAGCGCCAGGTCAACGCACTCCAGCCCCGGGAAACCCCGACTGTAAATTTTCGGACTGGTCTCTGCATTTATGGAATAGGCCTTGTTGATGGCGCGGTTGAGAATTTGTCGGGTGTCCCGTGAGTTAGGTGGCTCACCAGTAGCGGGATCGATACACATGGCGGTCAACATACTGAGAATCCAGTTACGCTCGGGGGTTATCGGATAACGCGCCCCCAACTGGATATCAAACAAATTGCGACAATGCACCGCATCATTCTGCAGCACGATACCAATCGCCTCATCCTTACGCTCTGCCGGCAAAGCATCTCGCAACAACGCTATCTGGCCTTGCATTGAAAATCCCTTGTCCACTCCTGCAAAAAAAGGCAAGTTCTGCTGAGCGCTGGTGATCTGGATATTACCCATTGCGTTGACGAATACCGATTTCCCCAGCCCGGACGACCCAGACACCAAGTTGGTCAGTTTGTTCTGCTTACTGGTGGCCAGCCCCACAGGATAGAGTTTGCCATCCAGCGTGGGGAACAAGGCGTTGCCATCGTCTTCCCAGGCAGATGCCGGCCGCGTCAACGGCGCCAGGTTCAGTGCTTCGGATAATGGTGGGTAGAGTGGGTTGGGGCCGCTACCTTTACTGGCCGCTACCAAAGTGGAAACCCAGGCCCGAGCCGGATCGCCGAAAGTCTGTGTGACTTCACATACCCCCCATGACTGGAAAGCCTGCGTCAGTAGCGTCAGATTACGCGTCACCGCCTGCGGGCTGTCCCCCCAGGTCGCTGCCGTTATCGTCATCACACAGACAGGTTCATTTTTCTCAACTTGTGTCAGTGCAGCGATGGATTTCCAAATCGGCCGTAACGTCGGCACAAACGCCATAAAGTCGAGCGTCCCTTTCTTGACGCCCAGCGCCGACATGCCGCCAGGCATCACATCCATCCGTACCCGCCAGGGCACCGCACGCGGCACCAACGCTTTAAGATGCGCAAACGACTGAGGGGTTTGTGGCCCAAGGACAACTGACAAGGTGCCATGCCACACGCCGTTAATGTGCAACATATTGCCCTGCGGGTGAATATCCTGATTCATCAGTTGGAAGTTCAGCCATGGCGCCAGGAATGGCGTGTGATCATCCCCAGCACGTGCGCCATGGGGCATGATTGGATCATCCGGTAACAACGGCTGCCAATGTTCAGAAGTTCCGGCACGGTCTACTTGTTCGCGCAATGCATGCCCAACGGCATGAGCATCTAACCGTCGCAACAACACCCCTTCACCATTATCGGTCAGAGCCGCCTCAATACCGCTGAGAAAAGCGTCATGTCTGATTTTTTGCCCCACCATCTCAGCCAGTACCGGATTTTGGCCAAAGCGCGCATCAGGGCTTTGCTGGATAAGCACTTTGAGGCGCTTGTTTTCGTCCATCAGTTCGTGGGCGGACAATGCCTTACGTCCGGTATAACACACCAGATAGCAGCGTTCTCGTGACACCCAGGGGCTGATCTTGGCCACCCGCTCATCCAGAATTTCCTTCAGTGCCATGCCAGTACGACGAATGGACCGGTATTGAGGTGCCATAAGGCGCCTGACCTCTTCTTCCCCGCGTGAAGGATCATCCTCATAAATCAGGCTGAATTTATGACCATGTCGGCGATACACCGCATTCAAGGATTCGGTCATACGTTTGATGCGACCCGCCCAGGAAAACGGCGCGTCTGACGCCGCCGTTTCATCGGTATCGCAAAAGCTGCCGGCGACGGCAAAGGCCGAGCAATAATCACCGTCGTCAGTCACCAAGATATAGGGGGCTGCCAGCTCGGGGTGGCGTATACGGTCGTCATCTGTCAGGCGGATCACCGTCTGCAGATCACAGTAGTCGGGCAAATCCCGCGACACGGCAAAGCGGGAAGTTGCAGTAATTATCTCTTCAATCCAGCGGATCGGGTTCGGCATACAAATCACTCCGGCGGTAGGTAGGGAAACACCAGGTCGTCAAGGCCTGCGCCGCTGTTTTACCTTCAGGCAACAGCAGAGACAGGGCATCGAACACATCAGGGGGAAATACAGGTACGCAGCCAACCAGTCGTTGTTGCAGGTGTGCCCGCTTGACGGGGGGCAATCGCAGCATGGCTGCGGCAAACTCACCCCCCCGCGCCGTTCCCCATGCCCCTTCAACCTCCCGGGCATGGAGTACCATCCAGCGCCACAAACGTTTCCCCTCACGCTGTTGTGCTCGGGTGCCGGCAATCATCGCCAACAAAGTCTGACGCTGCAGATGAAGAGCGTTCGGCAGTGAAACGCCGGGAAGCCAGACCAGACGAGCATGGGCGGCGGTAGGGCTGTCAAGGTGACCGGTGAGGTAACATAAGGTGCATACCGCATGTGGCTCATCAAATCCTGCGCGGGCCCCTTGCCACAGCTTGTTAATATGCAGGCCACAGCATTGACAACGTGCACCGTCCATCTGCTGCGGCACCGGTATTTGGGGATCGCCACTGATATCCAGTGAAAGTGGCGCTAGCGTTAACTGAGCTTCAGTCATGACGAATTCTCAACCAAAAGCAGACCGGGCCATCTCCGGGGTCATGAATCGAACCGAGAAACCACCCTTCCCCCGGAGGAGGCTCGGGTATCCATTCCTGTGCATTCCAATGCTCATCGTCAGCGCTGGCGAGGCAGAGCTCTGGCGCTTCATCTCGCATGCACATAACCCAACATTCCAGCTCATGCGAGCGTAGCCACCAGGTTATTTGCGCTGCAGTTTCCAGGTTCCAGCGCAACAAGGCAGGATGTGTCCAAAACCCCAACTCATCGCGTTCTGGAGAAACAGGGCCGATATGTCGCTGTGCCATAGATTCACTCCATAAAAAACGCTCCGGAAATCCGGAGCGTATCTCGTTAACCGACGTTGACCGGTGACAGTCCCACCTGTGTTTGCGCTCGTTTGATAATTTCCGGTACCACGATGAGGCAGACGCCAAACAGAATTGACCCGATAATATGGGAGACCTTGATCTGCGGGTTATCCTTCTTATTTTTGGCGGCAATCAGTCCGCCAATGACAAATACGGCCCCGGCAAGCTGCGCAATGACGAGTGCTGATTTGATCCCAGACTTGGCACCTTCTGCCGCCCGCACCCCCATATCAGCAATATCGCCATCGGCCAGTGCAGTGACCGGTAGAACCGCTATAGCTCCTGACAAAAACGCCATAAATCGCTGACGTAACCACGTTTTAATGAAATAAGCGCGCACGGAAAGTTTCAGCATCATGTCGTTTGGCATGATTGACTCCTTGAAAATGAAGATTGTTATTAATGAAGGTGAGAGTGCGCTTACGCGCGGATGAAACCCGGCAGGCTTACAGCATGCCAAGGGATTTTTGCAGGGCATCAAGCAGATAAGGACTGCAGACCATCATGATACCCAGCGTGAATTTCAAGCTTCCGGTGGAAACGTCCTGACTGGCCGACAACCCCGTATGCCCATCTTTAAGTGACCGGCGCCAGGTCAACATCCCCTGCAGCGCGACATAAACGCCAAAGACGCGGATCAGGGTCAGCATGGCGTTCGCGGCATCGGCCGCCACACCAAAGGTGCCAACATCCACATAGCTGATGGCGTCGAAGGTAGCGCCTTGCCAACCCACTTGCCGGGCTGCGGCACCGATCATCTGATCCAATCCCGCCAGCCCTCCGCACAACAGCAACCAGGCGATCACCTTTCCGCCCCCAGCGGACTGGCCCGGCGATTTACGTGATGCACTGGCGTGATGTGCCAGAAATGTCACCGCGCCTACCACGGCAAACAGCATGGCCAGCGTAAACCCCAAACGGGTAAACGCCCCCTGTACGTTATGCGCGAGATTGACCAACAGTTGGATAGCATCGCTTCCGTTAGGCATAACCCTTACCTCACTTCAGCACGCCCGCGCTGGTGCTGACTTCACGAGACTGAGCATCGATACCGGTGATGGTCACCCGCCCCAGCCGATCGCCCGCTTTGACAGCCCAGGTTTTACCTTGCCAGTACACCCACGCCATGCCGTTTTGCACCGCATCAAGTCGCATGCCGGCAAGCGCAGAACGAGAACGGGGCGCGGCACGGTCATTAACCTGCGACACCACAGCTGCAGGCTTTGCCTCAAGAACAGACAACCTGCTGAGCAGCTGGTTATTCTGTGCCTGCAGGTCAGTCAATTGCTGTTTCAGCGCGGCCAGCGCGGTACTCTGCGTTTTGACCGTGTCCGCCAACCGGGAAATCGCCGTGCGGTTAGTCTCCGCAAAAGAACGAACACCGCCAACCATGGTGGCAACGTCATTCTGCAGTTGAACCGCGTCCGCTCCCCCTGCCGGGGCGACAGCGGCCAACGCCACCGGTGCCACAGATTGACCATACTCAGCCTCACTGAAGGCATCCTGCGTAGCGGCCGAACCGCCATCACCACCATTCACATAAGGAGCGAACAGATAAGCCGCAAACAGTCCCAGAGCAAGAACGGCCCCTGCAAGCCAGGGCAGCGTTAGACCAAAAAGCAACTTGCGTTGCATTAAGCCAGGTCTGCCGGGCATAGTCGGTGTTGGCGGAGCTTCAGGCGGGGCGGATACTGTTGGGTTAGTTGAAAACTCACTCATGCCTATTCTCCCGAGTAATCAGTTGAACCAGATAATCATGGGCACGCTCTGCTGCCTCCGGCCATGAACCCATCGCCGCCGCGTGTTCAGGGTGCACGCCGGGCAGGCAGCCAAGGTAATTCTCCAGCGCTGCCCGTCCTTCATCAAAACGTGGATCGGTATGCATCAGAAGGTACAACTCGGATACCCTATCCGAAGATACCCAGTCCTGAAGCAACCTGGGGGATATCACGTCAGGCTCACAGGCGTGCAAACAGGCCAGCGCGCAGTTCAGTGCCTGCCGCAGTTGCTGGCTTTTCTGACGCCACTGCAAATTTTCATCCTGCCCTATAGTCATGTTCTGCTCGAATTGTCGTGCCATGGAATAGCCCTTATTGCTGTTGCAGCCTGCGCTGCGCGTCGATTCGTGCCTGCGTCTGTGCCCGCCAGTCGTTTTCTGTCGGCGGCATTCTGTCTACCGGCTTTACCACCGGTGATGTGACCATTGGCGCTGTCGCTGCCCCCACGTTGGCCACATCGGTCGAGTAAACCCCGCGCATGAACTGAATCGCCACCACCTGTTGCTTCTCGACAAGGACCTGTTTCGACGGTAAGCGGGCAGCATCACTGCTCAGCACATTCGCAGCCTGACTGGCCGTGCCGCCGGCAATCACGCCGGCGACTGCTTTACCATCCGGTGTTTCCGGTCGCGTCGTCACCGCGTTGAAGCCGTTCGTCACCACCTGCGTATTGGCTTGCGCATACATCTCACCGATACCACCAATCCCTTTCAGCAAGGCTGGCAATACAATGCGCGAGAAGTAACGGTTATTGACTTCAGTGGCGACACTCGGCATCAGGCTCTCATCCTGCAGCGCATAGGCATCGACCTGATAATTGACGCCCCCAAAAGACATTTCGGTGAAGTGGATCACCACCCCATCCCCCGCCAGCTTCGCGCCGGCAGGGGCTTTAAGCACAGCGCCCGCATAGGGACCTGACACAAACCGCCCCAACACTGGGGTGGTGCTGTTATCTGAGTCCACGCCAATGTCGATCACGCCCGGACCACGCCAGTAAGGTGGCACGACCACGGAAGGCGTAACCGGCGATCCCCCCGTTCCGGTACTGAGTGAGGCCGTCTGCACCGACATATTGCCCGGCAGGCTGGCGCTCCAGCGGCTAAAGCCCGACACATCTCCCCCGCTCGCCCCCGATGTATTACCGTCTCCCCCACCGAGAGCCTGAGCCACCTGTATACCGGTTGGCGGTGATGTCGTATCCGTTCGCGGTACCATCTGCGCCAATAAAGCGTCCAACGCTTTCTGACGCCGCTCATCCTGCCGCTGCCTGTCCGTATCGGCCTGGCGCGAATCATTGCGCCCCTGTCGGGCTGACGGTTCTGTCGATGGCTTTCGCGCATTCGTAGCTTGGGAGGGCAGCGTCACGGGTTCCTGCTCCAGCGGTATAGAAGCAATAAAGCTGCTATTACGCTGCTGTGCGGTCGTGACCCCTTCCTGGTTATACTGTCGAAGCAAATCCCGGTACGCCGGCGTTTCTGTCCCCTTGCTGTGCACCGACGCGCCTACACGATTGATATCAACCTGGGAGGGTGCCGGTGGCGGCGTAGCCAGCCAACTCCAGACAAAATAAGTCCCGCCTACCAATGCCACCACAGCAGAGGCCACCAGGGTCAATGTCAGCTTTTTATCCCTTCCTGCATCATTTTCACTCGCCATGTCTTACTCCAGAGCAATGTTTAGCGCGGTGGTTTTCCCCATAACGGAAAACGTCACATAGGGTGTCGCCGACAACTTCCACAGGTGAGTACCATCTGCAGAGGAAAGCGTCGCTTCAAACTCGTCACGAATATCGGCGCGCGATCGGATGTACAAATCATCCCCCAGTTGCCATACCGTGGTGTCAGGCACGCCACCGGTAACTTTGAGCCGCCGAGCCTCTTTAGGCGGTACACCGTCAAGGAAAGACTGCAGCGTACTGTCATGCAGCCCGATGCGACTTTCAGGTATGGCCGTCGCTTTGGCCGCTGGCCCACGCCGGGGAACGCGCATATCGAGGCGACTGTCTACCGTCCAGGTTTTGGCAGACGTATCCGGTTCGCCGCTGGTGACATTCAGCACAATGGGAACGGACAACCCACTCAGATAAACGGTGATATTGCCGCTAACAAAAGGTTGCTTGGCATAAACCACCATCACCGGACTGTCCGGCACCCAGTAAAGCTGGAAGGCCGGATTACCGCTGATCGGTGCAGCGCCCAATTTCCAGGGTGCACCGGTGCTGTCGATAAACGTCAGTGAACTGGGGTAATTCATCGCCGTACGCACCAGTGGCAAACTGGCTCCCGGCGACAAATCGACGGTCAGTGCACTGATGCGAGGCACCACCGATACTGAGGGTGAGATCATGGCCCGGGTGACGTCGGACTGACGCGCACGCAACTGTCTAATCTCATCAGGGGTCAAGGGTGATACGGCCTCCTCGGCCTGCGCATAGAGTGGTGAGGGAGGAGGAAGTGGATCGCTACCGGACAATCCGGCACCATTAGGTAATGGTGGCTCCGATACGGGCCGAGCGGCCGGTGCAGCAGGCACCGCAGCCGTGGGAGTCTGACTTTGTGACCAACCCGCTGGCGCGGAGGCGGCAGGCGCCTCTGCCCAGACCGGCGTAGTCATCAACGCCAGCAAGGAGAACATTAGGGTATTTTTCATGGGGGAACCTCAGTTGGCGTTTGTTGAAATCATTTGGGTGACTTCAAGACCCGCCGGCTTTTCCTGAACGTCGGTGCGCTGAATGCGCAAAGTGAAGATAAACCGCTGAGCTGGCGTACTGGTTTGCTGCCCATCAAGCTTGAGTGTGACCGGATACTGGAACTCCCAGGTATAACGATCGCCAAGTACCCCTTTGCTGCGTATGACGCCAGGCGCCACATCAACCGACAGGTTCATCCGCTGACTTTTAACTGCAGCAAGAATGTTCGACGACGTCAGTGCCTTGTTGTATCCCTCAAAACCCTGGTCAGAGAAAAGTGGCTCCACCCGGGTCATCTGCGAGCGATAGTGAACAAAGTCGAGCGTAAAGCCTTTACGCAATGCATCGGCACCAAATGCCGCAACATCCTCTGAGCTAAACGCTGGCATATTCATCGGTTTGACCGGAGTCACCCGCCCGTTCTCAGTCGCAAAGTATTTCACCGGAGGGTGTGCAACCTGCCATCCCAGATATCCGTTTAGGGAAAGCGACAGCACCATCGCCACACATAACCACAGCATGACGGTCAGGCAGCGATGAGCAAAAGCCGCCCCCAGCTCACGCTGGCGTTGCAGGGACAGGGCATGTGCATAAGCACGCGCCTCATCGTCTGACACAGGGGGCGCCATGTTCGGCGCCAATGGCGCCTCGGCAGAGCTCTGTTCTTGCGTTTGCATGGGTCTCCTTAACGCCCCGTGAACTCTTGCCACGGGTCAATGGTGCCGGGGATGTTGTCGTTGATCTTGTCAACGGCCGCCTGACAGACCTTCTCAGACACCTGGTTCATAATGTCAGCAAGGCTGGGGAACGTGGGCAGTTGGATCGTGGTTGTGCGTATCCGTGACAAACAATCCTGCAACTGGTCGGAGGCATTCTGCTCTCGCGACGCCCAGGCTTCGGCTGCCCGCCGGGCCTGTTCATAACCGGCTTTGCTACCAGCTTCAGCAGCAGCCCCCGCACGGCAGGTAGAAGCAAAACTGGTAGCCGGCAGACAGCACAACGCCGCAAACAGTGCGGCGCACACGCTTTTTTTAAACATAAAGTGTCCTTTTCGGTCAGTGAGTTATATCGGGCGAGGGTCGCCCGGCTGAGCCTTTGGCGCTGCCGCCGGCGCGGCCTTTGGGGAGGTGTTCTCATCCCGCCAACGCTCGTCAAATCCCAATCGGGAATGAAGCGCGGGCGGTAAGCTGGCGGGTGCATCCAATTTGCCAATCCGAACCTGGCTATCACCTTCCAGCTTGAAGGCAATATTCTCGCGGGGAACAGGCTGGCCGCTGCTGCGGTTGATCCCATTCCCGCAACCTACAGGCCTCGCGCCCTCCGGGGTGACCGTGTTGAACACCATCGGTGGGGCATCGTCCCGGCCAGGCAGCGTCACCAGGACATGCTGATACTGCCCCTGGTGACGAACCACACCCTGCAGGTACGGGCCATCACTGCGTACCAGGTACAAATCAAGATGGCCATCTTTCGACCAACTGCTGACAACCGGCTCCCCAGCCGCTTTATCCACGGACGGCCGTGGTGCGGATAACACATCTCCGGGGGTCTGACTGCCCTGCCCATCAGGACGCAACCAGTACACACCTTCCTTAGGCGCAGTCGGCGGCGGCATATCAAGGTGCAGTTGGGTGATGATGGCCGATTGGATTTTGGCAAAGCGCGACGCATCGAATGCCGCCAGCTTCACGCCTTCATCAGTGCCGGTGCGTACCGTATCGCCCCCAGTCGGGGTCAGCGACCACTGATTGCGATGAGCAGTTTTAGACTCAAAATGGGTGACCACCCCCTGATCGTCCTTTTGCGGAACCTGTACGGTTACCGCCTCCTTTCCCAGCCAGGTCAGTGTCGCTATGCGGCCAGGCTTAATGCGCGTTTCACGCAGCAACCCCGAAAGCTCCTTACCCCAGAACGTTTGTTTTCCTTCTCGCGTCCGCAGCGTAATAAAAGCGCTTTGCGATTGACCGGGTTCAAAACGGAAAGGTGCGTTACCACATTCGAGTACCTTGCCCGTCACCCCCGCCGCCGCCGCTTTGTAACTTTGGTGAATAGCGGGAGAAATACTGCTGTCGGGCTGAGCCGCATTATCTTGCGGTCGCGCTGCAGGAGCGACACGATGATCAACGGCTGGTGCAACCTCTCGCGGGGCGTCCGCCGGTGTGGCTGCTTCGGGGTCGGGATGATTCACCGGCGATGCAGCCGGTTGCGATGTGGGGGAATGAGCTGGCATCGGAACCATGTCACCGGTGACGGCGTCACGCGCTGATACTGGTGTAGCCAATAACTTCCGCGCATCCTCCAGCATGGCCTGTTGAGCGGGTACCTTCATCGCCACATTGATTTTATGCTGGGCAATCAAGGCAATCGCTTTTTCCTGAAAAGCTTCACTACCGGTCAACTCAATACGTCCCCGGTAATACTGTGCCGCCGTCAACAACGCCGCGAGCACCTTCTCATCGCTTTGGCTGGCCCCTTCCGCCATATCCAACCGAGAACCCCGATCGATGAACGCCGGTTCGTTATCCAACTTATAGAGAACCGACTTATCGCTCTGCGGCTCCCATGACAGCCGCTGGAGTAACGCATCCTTATCTATCAGCGCTACGTCCGGATCAGCGGCTTCGCCGTTCGGGCGTGGCGGACCAACCCAGATAGCGTCAACGGTAGGTTCGGCCTGAGTCTGTTCTGACTCAGAGCGGTGAGCCCACTTTGACGCAGGTATGGCATTTTCTTGCTCTGGCTCACTGGCTGGACGAGGTGGCACGTCAGCCTCCAATTCACTTGCCGTATCCGCTGTCGCCACCCGGGACGTTTCAGTCGTCTCTGGCGTCGGTACAACGTATTCTGCACCGCCGGTCGGGGTTGGTTCTGGTACGCGCCCTTCAGGATTAAGTCGTCCAGCCAGAGAAATGGGGGCGTCGTCTGAGGGGGCTACTGCATCAGAAACCACGGGGATCTCTGCGGGTTCGGTGCCCACACCAGGTAAGGGAACTGTCGATGTTTCGGCTTGCGCGGCCCAGGACGCATAATCATTAATATCGATCGGCGTCTCATCAACAACGGGAAGCTGATCCACCGCCGGTTCAACAGGCCCGATATCGCCCTGGAAAGAGGGCGTCTCGGCCGGCATTGGCGGCATAGCGTCGACCGGAGTAGGCAGCGGTTCGTCAGGAGTGGGCGGCGATACGCCATCGGATGGAAGGTTCATTTTGTCTCTTTCCTCTCGGATGATCTCCAGTGTTCGGGCAATGTTGGCGGTCACGAGCAAACGCAACCCATCAAGCCCACGCGACTGGTGAAGGTCATTGAAATCGGTCAGCCCCAGTTTTTTTTCAGCGTCGGTAAAGTCAGGCACAATTGCAGCACCATAAGTCACTGAGGACGCTGCCTGGGTTGCCATCAGCAATCCCTTGTTCACTTTCTTCGCATGATCCAAATCGGCCAGGAAGATATGTGGGGTGTTGGGATAACGCGCGTGCAGCACGTTGGCTATTGCAGCCATATTGCCGGCATCGATGGTCATCACGACCGGCTGGCCAGTGGCAAGATTCAGGCTTCTGGCAGTGGCATACCCCTCGGCATACATCACCGAGGCGTCAGGTAAGAGCGGGCCTCCCACCACCAAAAAATTACCCTGCTTTGGCGCATCGCTGTAAAGCCGCTTATCACCGTCAGGCGTGATGTACTGCAAGGTGCGAAACTCACCCTCAGCATTAAAAAACGGCACCACCAGGGCACCGTTTTGAGTTTGTCGCAGCTCTGGCGTCGGGGTTATCCCCTTTCGCACCAGATAAGGATGGGCGGGGTCAGCCCCCGGAAGTTTGTCGTATAATGCCTGCGCTTTCGCCGTCTGCCGACGGTAATTGGCCTCTCGTGCCCGTTCAGCATTATCGTGTGCCTGGCGGGCTGCAGCCCGAATGTGCAGCCGGGCAACGGGGTCAACTTCTGTTCCGCTGGCCTTCCAGTTAGTGACCGACTTCTCCGTTTCCGCACGGTGGTAATTGATAAACCAGCCGCCGGGTCGGCGATCGAGGAACCCACGGTAAACGCCACTTTTTTGCCCCTTCTTATCCTCCAGCGTAGCGACGCGATGCCGCTTCCCGTCCATCACCGGCAAGCCTTTCACGACTAACCCCGCCTGCGTCAGGGCATCATGAAACTCTGCCTGCGCATCACCGCCGCCGGTGCTGATGGTGTTATCGGGCAGCCAGGCCTTCACGCGATCGATATCACTCCCTGGACGCGCGTACCACAGAACGGCATCTTTATCCCAGGCCAGTGCCGAACGGCCATCGTCAAGTAGCCCTGCAGCCTTGCGAGCCTTATCTCGTTCTTCGTGCGGCACCGCCAGCCAAAGACAGTGCTCAATTACTTTTCCCATGTTGATCTCCTCGATGCCGATCTATACCCCGGCACCCTAAAAGGCCTATGTGGATAATCGTCACTCGCCTTCAGTAAAACGGCGATACCACCACGGGCGGCCCGACAGCAGCTTTCCCCGCAACAGATAGACCAGCCGGGCATTCAGCACCGTCAACGTCCAACCAAAGGCCGACAGAATTCGGAAAAAAATGATGATGCCGCTGATCACATAAATCGTGTCCCAAGTAGGGAAGCGGAACCAGAATAAATACAGCAGAAACAAGGGGGCCGGAACACCGTAAACATTGAGCCGCCGAGAGGCATTGCGCCAATAGCCCGGTGGCAAAGGTTCCTGTTCATCATTCATGGGTATGACCTCGCTCCAACTCACGCAACTGGTGGCTAGTCAGGGCGACAGCCAGCTCGCTGCGAGCGATGCGGCCTTGCAAGTACAGCCGCCAGGCATGATCGGCAATGCGCCGTTTCTCAGTTCGAATAATGCCGTCAATGTGCTGGCCCCATTTGATGTAAGGCATTTGCGACAGCCGTTCCCGCAAGGGATCGTCAAAGATAATGTATTCACGCACAGCCTGCCGTTTACCATCAGTTGTTCTCAGCAACTTCTGCACCACGATGTACTGGAGTACCCCCAGCATGTCGTGCGCGATAGCTTCGCGGATCTCCGCCTGGAACAGGTTCAGACAGCGAGGTATGGCCTCACCCGGTGAATGAATGTGCAGTGTCGATAAGCACAGATGACCAAGCTGGCCCGCCTGTATACCGGCCTCCACAGTTTCCCGATCACGCATTTCCCCGACGCCAATAACCGACGGTGCTCGCCGCAGGTCAGCACGGATACCTTCGGCAAAATTTGCTACATCCCGCCGGATCTGCAGCTGGGTGGCTGGCAAAATATCTCCGCTCTTACCCAGAACAAATTCTATCGGGTCTTCGGTCGTCGTCACTTTGCGGTCAGGGTCATGATCAATACAGTGCCGATAAACCGACGCCAGGAAGGTACTTTTTCCGGAGCCGGTTTCGCCGCCAATGAAGGCCAACCCTTTATGAGGCAGAACAACACTGCGTAGATCACCCTCGATACCCAACGAATCAAGGTCGGGAATTGCGGTCGGGATAATTCGCATAGTCAGTGCAATAGTCGTATCAAGCCGCCCCGCCGTTGCCTGTACGAAATTGCAGCGGAATCGCAACCGTTCGCCACGATCCAGACCGTAACGCTGGTACATATCGCCATCCAGCTGCAGCGCTCTGTCCAGTGGATGCCCCCCACCGGCCGTTGCCCGGACCTCCGGTTCAAAGACCTCGTCAATCAGTTTGGACAAGGTATCGTCAGCCAGCACAAAGGTGCTGGCTCGTCGCAATCGACCGTGGTGGCTGACAACCAGGTGATTGCCGCCCTGGATATGGATATCACTGACATTCTGCTTGGCGCACCAGACAAAAAACGCTTTCAGCGCATTGCCATCCAGCCCGTTATCAAAGGGGTAGGGTACAAAGTCAGTAGATTCAGTCATGATCGCCCTCTCTTTGTATTACCGGCTTCCATTTCGTCTTATCAGGCACAAATCCAGCGTGCTCTTTGAGGCGACGTACCCTGTCCCCCGTGGTCAGCTTGCTACGATCGCCACTGACGGTTTGTTGCTGGTCTGTCACCACCGGAGAGGTGATATATCCCTGTTGCAACAAGCGGGAGTAAACCAACATGCCGCGATAATCACGGGTCAGACGATTGAAATTGGCCTCCAACGTATGGTCAGCACTTTCCCGCCCTTCTTCCCACCCCTTTCGAACAGCAGCCTGCCACAGTGCTTTCTGCGCACCGTTAGCCGGAATCACTGCCGCCTCAGGCCCATCTACAGCCAAGGTAGACAAACCTGCACTGAGCCAACTCCGCCAGGATGGCGGGTTGCTGACAAAACGCTCCGGGGCAAGAATTTCATACACATGCGTAGCGGTTCTTATCTGATTAGGGGTGATGTGGGCCACATCCTGAGCCTCGCTGATCACCGGAGGAAGCCAACCTTGGCGGCTGATCAAAGTACGAAAGTCATATAAGGCATCCAGGTTTTTGGCGACAGCATCAAGTGTTTGCCGTAGCTCCCAGGCTCGCTGTGCTTTTCCGCCCCGAAAACCCAATGTGCGTCCAGCCTCTTCAAGCAGCTGACGCCGCGTTTCCGACACATCCGACGATGATGGCTGTGAAGGGCTGAGGTAACTGCCCATATCTGGCGGTGCAGACTCTGAAGGGGATTGTGCAGCTGCTGCCTGGCCGCACAGTACGCCATTGACGAAAAGCAGCGTCAGAATGGATTTTTTCATCTACGCCCCCTCGGTTTTTCTGGTTGTGAAAAGGCCAGCGTGAGCTGGCCAGGAAACTCATGCAGTGTGGCCCGCCAGGCAGTCTGGACTTCAATCATTCGCAACAGGTTCTGGTAGGTGACGCCGTTTACATGCAGATTGACCGGCAATGGAAGCCGCACACCCGTCCAGTTAAAGGTCAACCCACGTTGTCGGGCCAGATGAGAAAGCAGCTCGACAGCATCGCCATCCCAGTTGAGGGTTACGCGCTGAGAATTGGCACTGATACCTGGAGTAAATAAAGGTGCTCGAACTTGGTTTATCGCGCCGGACAAATACAAATTATTCTGCGCGTTTTGAATCTGCTCAGCATTATATTGAGTGTCCGTATTTTTTAGCGGCATGACTGCGGTGCTAGCTGGAATTTGGCATCCACCTAACACCACCGGCACAAATAATGATATGAAAAAAAACCTCATGCTCTTATCCTCTATCTATATTTAATTTAAAAACCTCGTATTTATTAATCTCTCGTCACACACATCAAAAACAAACCAATCTCACGGCTAAAATATTTAAATCCACAACAAAATTTCATGAAAACAAAATTGCACGCCTTTCTAATTACTTGTATAATTTATTCATTTAATAACAATGAGACATCAAAATGACATTTTACTACACATCAAAACTTTGCAAATCAATAAAGGTTTCTCGTGCCGCAACCCTTATAAACTCAAGGCCATTATCAAATAAAAAAAGAAATATTTTACTGAAAAAATCAGGGGTTTCTTTTGAAGGGGAAAGTATTATTACGCCACCCTTCTTCTACGAATTTGGAAAAATAAAGTTAGGCTGTAATGTATACATTAATTCTGGCTGCACTTTCCTTGACAACGCAAACATAACAATTGGAGCGCATTCGCTTATCGGACCTAACGTGACATTAACGACAGTAAGCCATCCCGTAGCCCCAAAATCAAGACACGCCGAAGTTATTACTTCTTCAATAGAAATTGGTAGTAATGTTTGGTTAGGTGCGGGCGTAGTAGTCTTGCCTGGTGTAATCATTGGAAACAACAGCGTTATCGCTGCAAACAGCGTTGTAACATCAAATATTCCTGATAATTCTTTATTCGCAGGAGCTCCTGCGATTTTTAAACGAAACTTATAAAATCAAAAGGTGCATATACAATCACTTTAATTATTTTGGCAGCAAGAAAGTAAAACCCTTACTGCCTTTATTAAATAAATTTAATTATTCGCACACCAAGCAATAGCTTGAATGCATGAGCCTCCAGCCACACCTCCACCTGTGTATATCTGCCATCCATTACCATCTCCCGTGGGCTGAGTTAGGTCTGGAGCATTCCATCCATCCCCTCCCCAGCGTGACAATATATATCCCCCGGAAAGAAGTTGTTTGCCTGCGGGACAGTATGCCGTTGAATAATTATATTGTCCGCAAGCATCCCCTCCTGATATTTTTTGAAAATCCTTTAATTTCCCAGAGGCAGTCCATACCCCATTCTGACAATAAAGCACAGCCCCAGATACGTCACGGCTTAAGAGCCCATTCGGGTTACACCCCCAGCCAACATTAGCAATTCCATCAAGCTGCAAATATTCACCGACCGATGCACGCCCATCGGCACGAACACTCCCTCCTTTGAGTTGGCCGCCGGTATAAATGCCTTTATTGTTAATCGACTTAATCCAGTCGTTATCGTCCATATAAAGCCCACCGCCGTGGTCTTCGTTGAGCCAGCCTTTGCCATGCTTGGTGATGAGCCAACCTGTGTCACTTTTGATATCGCCCTTTGCGGAAATCCAGCCATTTGAGTAAACGTATTCATTTGCAACAACGCGTTTACCCGTCACGTCTTCACTGAAGTTGCCTGTTTTCGCGTTGATAGCATTTGCGTTGTTCAGATCGTTGGCCCCCATATCAATCGCAGTATGCATCTTATTGAGATCAGGACGACCGTTAACCTGGAAGCGATACAAGCGATCACTTTCTTCCGCCCCACCGGCCAATACATCAGACGTCAGATAGGCTGCCAAATGACCACTCTGCCCGCTGAGCCCCAGACTCGACAGGTTGACTTGCCAGCCACCGCCGGCACCGTTGGCAATATTGGCGGGGTAGATATATCCCCCAAGACCAGATGTGTTCTGGGCGATATATCGCTGCCCCTTGAACGCAATGTCCTGACCGCCAGCCGTCAACACAAAGGCGACCAGTTTGTCCGTTTGTGTGGGATTGCGTGTTACGGCGAGGATATAGGTCTGAGTATTATTATTGGTCAGGGAAAAACCCGACGGCAAATACCCTTTATCCCTAAGGGTCTGCCCGGTTACCGTGACGTTGCCGCCCCCTTTGACCTGATTCAGTAAGGTGTCGTAGTTATCTTTAACGTACCGACGTGCACCCTGGCTCACCGTGCTCATGTGTGTGGCTGTCACGACCCAAGTTTGTTCCTCTATATAGTTGGAATATCTTTCCAGCCCGATAGGGGCGGCAATCAATACGATCCCCAGCACGATGGCCATTGAGATCAACGATACCCCCCGGTTGATACGAGGGTTGGCAACTTCAGCAGTCATAAAGCACCTGATAGGGTCAGTTGAGGGAAGCTTCCGGCCAAGGTCGCCAGTAAGGCGAACAGCCAGGGAGCATAAGGTTGAGCCGTTTTTTTCGTCAGCAACGCACCAACGATAAACAGCAAGAATGCACATCCGCTCAGCACGCTGGCCAACTGCCAGGGGAACCAGGCACACAGGGCGGCGATCAAATGCACATCGCCCAGGCCAAACCCTTCTTCACCCCGCAGGCGTTTGGCACCGTAGTGAAAGGCATAGAGGAACATAAACATGCCGATACTGCCTGTGAGCGCCTCCGTCAGGGTGAGCGTGTTCCCAGGCAGACAGGTAAACAGCAGACCTGTCAGCCAAAATCCGGAGGTATAACGCAGGGGGAGCCAGTAATTGCGCATATCAAGCAGCACCATGGGAATACCCCACGCAAACAGCCCCAGAATTTTGACCGTTCCCAACCAGGGGAAACCCGCGAGTGCTGTCGTTGCGATCAGGACAGTACCGGTACCGGCGAAAACGATGGTGACGCCCCTGACCTGCAGTCGGGTGAGTGGCGGGCCATCATGCTTAAGCAAGAATTGTTTCGCCCGATGAACCAACGGTTGGGCGCCAATGCACAGAGTGATGCCGGCGAAGGCCATCAGCAACGAGAATTTCAGGAGATACAGGGTCATCAAACTGCACCGCCCTTAAGCTTCATGTACATCGCATACACTTTCCGCGCATAAATCATGCGTCGCGGGCCATTGTTGTCAGCAAACCCGGCATTGTAAGAGCCGAGGCATTGCCAATTGACGCCGCATTGCTTGAGATGCTTTGCCAGTATCCAGGCCCCTATCTGTACGTTGAGGCACGTATTTGTCAGCAGGTCCTGCTCACTTTGAATAATGCCCAGCGCACGCAACTGGGGAATGTGTCGGTCATTGATCTGCATCAGCCCGAAGTCTCGGCTGGTGACCCGCCCTTTTTTATCGCGATTATTGCCGATAGCGCGTGGATTAAGACTGCTTTCAACGGTGGCCATTGAACGCAGTAATAAGGGGTCGACTTTATAGCGGGCGCCCGCCTCGTTAAAACAGAACGCCTGTGCCGGCAGCGATAATAATAACGCCCCGCCCAACACCAGACAGGACAAGGCACGTTGAAAAGAAAACAACATAAGAATGCACTCCAGAAGGAGGCCGGCAACAGGACGTTACCGGCGGGATGGGCATCAGGTGTTGCTTGTGAAAGTGAGGGTATTTTGACCCACCGAGCCTTTATCTGCAGTGCACTGTGCGCCAACGGCGCTCGCCGCGATTGCACCATTAGTCGACGTGCCGTTAACCATGGTGGTCACAACACTCGGCGCCGCACTCAGCTTGGTCGCCAGAGTAATGCACGCTTCCTGTGGAACCGCCGCGTAGGTCAGTGAGAAGGAGGACTTCTGACCGCCGGCAGTCGCAACGGGTTGCACGGTGACAGCCCCACCCCACAAGTTTTGCAGCTTGGCGCTGCCGGAGGATTTGGTGCCGACAACGGTCATGTTGGCCGGTGCACCGCCAAACTGGATCAGCGCACCGGTCATGGCATCTGCAGCAGCAAAGTTATAAATACCGGAAGTTTTCAGCATCGTACGTGTATTGGTCAGCAGCTCGGCTGCGTTGTTGTATTCCGTGCTCGCATCATTACGGTTAAACAAACTGCCCCCTTGGGTAATGGCGATGGCCAGTACGACCAAGACAAGAACAAAATAGATGGCCGCTTCAAGCAGGGTGATAACCCCACGGTTGATGTGGCTGATGGCCGAGCGAGGTGTTTGTGTCAGTTCCATTACTGTTTCCTTTAGGTTTTGTGGAGAGTGGACGGCTTAACGTGTGCCCACGAGGTCGTTGAGGTTTTGTGTGGCCAGGAGGATCAGGATCATGTAGCCAGCGTTGGTGCCCAATGCGATGTAAGAAAGCAAAGACGCTGTCCGCTTGATCCGGGCTACGGTTTGCACAAGCCAGGCCCGTGCAAAATTTTCAATAATCATTTCAGCATTATCGCCGTCCGTCAGCAGGACCAGTTTGTCGATAGCGCGTGGGGAGGGAAATCCGTAGCCGGCATTGCGTAATGCCAGCCCCAGGTGGTCACCTTGCCTAACCTGACGCTGGGTTGCGGCCAAACGTTCATACAGCCAGGGCGGCGCATAGCGACTCAGCATCTCGATGGCGTCTTCCGTCTTCACCTGAGCACGCATCAGCGCACTGAAATTCAGCAGGAAACCCACGCCGAGCACGTCGCGATACACACTCCAGGGCAATAAACGGTCCAAAACATGCTGTCGTATTTTCCCAATCAGATTTGGCATCGACCAGATAACAAACCCAACCAACAGGATCACCAGCCCACTGAGAATAATTGCATGATTAACAAAGAACTCTGAGATGGCGCTGAGCCACCACAGCCCCCCAGTCCAGTTTTCTCGGGAAGATAATGACTCCAGGCGAGGAAGAAAGTAGACAGTCACCATCTTCATCATGGCGAATGTGGTTGCCATCAGCAGCATCGGGTAAGCCAGTGTGGAAACCAGTGCTGATTTCATATCCGACATACCCTGAACCACAGTGATCGCCCGATATAAGGCGGCAGCCAGGTTACCGTCCTGAACACCGGAGCTGAGGATGGCGGCTTCCTGTCGGGGTATCCAGGGCGCCAATCCCTGATCGACTGATCTGCCCTGACGCAATGCACTGAGCATATCCTCCAGACAATAGACCACCGGGGGGCGCTTGTTCCCGTAGCTCCCTATCATTGAATTGATGGCTTTTTCTACTTTAAGGTTATTGTCGAGCAGGAAAGCCAGGTCTTCGTAGAGCGTCAGGCGGTCGGCCGTAGAGAAGGTTTTTTGCGCCAACCAACGGCCTAAGCCCTCATTCATTTTTTCCGATGACGGCATATTGCCCCGCAATGCCGTCAGACGTTCGCGCAAGCGGGAAATCATGATATGACCTCCGGGCGTAGCAAGGTCAGACTGTCCTCGTCAAGCGGACTGATGTAATCCGCATCAATCGGGTCGACCAGCCCGGCATTGAGATAACGCAACAGGTGCTGCCCGCGAGTAATGCCGCCCAGCACGTTCACCCAATAACTGCGCGCGGCCAGCTTGCCATCATGGCGAAACAGCTCCATGAATTTGGCGTCGGGACGAATGACTTCAGCAATGACAAGTCGACCAGTCACGCCCTTATAACAGTGCTTGCATCCCTCCGGATGGCGAAAGGCCAACGTCTCCACGCGGCAAAAGCGCTCGAGTAACGCTTTTTTCTCTTCTTCCAGGCCGTCACTGACGTCACTCCAGCTTTTCTTGCAGTGCGGACACAGCAACTGCACCAATCGTTGAGCGATTAGCCCGATCATGACTTGAGGATCGGCAACCTGGCCCATAGGGATGCCCAACGTGTCTGTCAGGCGGTCAAGAATGCCGACAGCGTCATTGGCATGCAGTGTAGTTTCCACCAGGTGGCCGGACTTGGCCGCCGTCAGTGCAGATTTAACCGAGTTGGCATCACGAATTTCGCCGACAACCATGGCATCGGGGTCTAACCGTAAAGCTGCAGAAATAGACCGAACCCAGGCGCGGCTAACCGCATCCGGGTCGTTTTTATCAGCAATGATGGGGGTCTGTACCGCCCCCAGAATCAGCCCCTCTGGCGGATCTTCCAGCGTCATCAAGCGTTTGCGGTGACCGGTAAAAGACAGGTACATCTCGCTGAATGTACGCAGGGAGGTACTTTTCCCTGAGCCGGTCGGCCCTGAGAGGATAATGACGCCTTCAGGCCGCGCCAGCATGCGGCGAATGAGCGTTTGCTGTTCCGGTAGAAACCCCAGTTCGTCCAGCGTGGGGGGGGCCTTTCCTTCATCAGGCAAAATGCGCATAACCACATACAAACCAAATTCTGCCGGCGTATGCGCATAGCGTGCACCGAAAAGCTTAAGCCCCTGCAGGAACTCTTTGCGCACCCGCCCATCCTGAGCGCGATTGGGATTAAAACTCTTCTCTGCCACATCGCACATGGACATCACAATCGTCGACGCCAGCGTCATTCCTTCGGCGCGATCCAGCTGAGTCACCGTTTCGAGGTCGCCGTGCACGCGAAATTGCACCACGGTCACATTGTTCATCCCAATCAGCAGATGAATATCACTGGCACCTTTCTTCTTGGCTTCCCGAAAAAAACCGATGATTTTCGCCTGTTGAGCGGAATAATCGTTAGCCTCGGGGTTGTCGGTTACCTGGCTTTGCTGCAATTCTTTCAGCTTGTCGAGCTGAACTCGCTTAACTTGCAGCCTGGGGTATTTCTTATACGCACCGGCAATCTCTGACGTGACGGCCAGACTGTTATTGTGCGCGTCAGACACATACAGCGTCGGGGCGTCAGAATTGGCCAGATCTAAATGGATATAGGTTGAGCCACGTTTCTCATACATATCGGTTACCCCGCAAAGGAAAGAGACACCAGCGTTTGGTTCTTCCCGGCGACAACGACCTCATTGAGATTGATCCGTTTAACGACGTATTCCGTACCCGGAATGCGGTTCCCTGACTGCACCGTGACCTGATTGCCGTTGCTGAGAGCCAGCACGGCCGTAAACCCCTTGCCGGTACCGGTGATCTCCACTATTTGTGGCGGAACAGCATCTTGAGTTGCCCCCTTGACCTCCGCCTTATTGTCCTGAGAAGGCGGGGCCGGATTGAAAGGCTGATCCAGAGCGCGGTCGTAGCCGTTCTTTTGCAGTTCATTCAACGCCTTTGCCCTGGCAAGCTGAGCCTCATACAGCACCGTCTCAGCCTGTATGGCTTCGAGTTGCCCCAGATTTAACGCCCTCCCAGCCTCTGTGCGGGTAAATGTGGTTGGCAGGGGAATATCGACTGACGTTGGCGACTTCACCGGTTTTTCAGCCGAAGGTATCGCAAGTGGAGCCGCCGGTATGTCAGCGACCGGCGCGGCGAATACACCGGGTGCGGTCAGCACCAGGCACAACGCCCAGGGTGTTACCCAGGATTTAACGGTTGGCATACAGAAGTCCCTCAATGGTGTATTCCAGACGGTTGTTTTTGAGCGTCGTCGTGATACTGGACGCCCTTATCCCGCTGCTGTTGAAGCGCGTTGGCGCAAACAACCGGTCGGGCGGAATGTCGGTAATGAACGTAAAGCTGTAGGTGCGCCACGGCAGGCTTTGTACGTCTCCCTGCGTTAACTGCGTGCTCGCATCCATTTCGCTAAGGCGCAAACGGGCATTGATGCGCTGGGCATAGCTGGTCAGATGCTGGATTTGCTGGCTGCCAGGGAGCAGCGCTTCAGGGTGTTCAGGAGGAGAAAGTGATACCGGTAACGCAAACGAAGCGTCATCCGCGCTGCCGGGAATATTAAACACCGGTTGAATATCTGAGCCATAGAGAACGGGTAACCGCAAGGCAAAGTCCCCCACGGTGCCCCCGTTCGGCAAGGTGTAGTGCAGCGTTATCTTGCCGTGAGCATCACACGTCGCCGTATTGAATACCCAGCCGGCAATAGAGATCTGCGCGTCTTTCCACACGCTACTGCAGGCGCTAAGCATCGGCGGGAATCGCGGTTGCATTGCCCAGGGTTTCAGGTTGTCGGCCGGAGCTCGTTGCTCCAATTGTTGCCTGGCCATCAGCGCCGCCTGAGCAGCGGCAATACGCGCCTCTTCCTGATGTGTTTGCCATGCCGAATAGCCGGTATACCCAGCACCCAACGCCACCACCGCAATACCCCACAGCCACAGCATCTGCGGATTATGGGTTTTACTCAGACGGGCACGTCGCAAACCGACCTTGTTGTCGGTCAGTGTCGAGAGCGCCTTATCTTCGGCACCTTGTTCGGGAAAGAAACCGCTCGGGGCATAGATCGTCCAACCCGCCGGCGGTTCGGAGGTGATTTGCAGAAAATTGGACACGGCTATTCGTATGGCCGCGTCATCACCCACGATATCGCCAAACGGGGACAACATGCCGTCGCTGACAGCCACAAACCAGTATTGGCCATCCGGTAACGGGAAAACACCGTAACAGGCCTCCGGTAATGCCGGCAGGACGGCTAACGCCATCGATGCCAATGTATGTCGACCGCCTTTTCGGCGCGTTTTGTCCGTGAGGGTGACGGTGCCCAGCAACGTGCCTTGCGCCTGGCCATCGCCGGTAGGTAACGCCGCCCAATGTGTGGCATGCGCTTCTTTAGCACGTAGGCGCATGCTGCGGCGCCCACGTAGCGGCAGATACTGCCAGTGCAATCCGGCAACCAGCCAGGCATTCCCATTCTGCAGCGTGTATGTCGTCTGTTGTTTCATGGCTTATCCCAAAATGACCGGAGTGATAAGAATGACCAGCATGGTTTTGTTGTTTTCACCGTTGGCACCGCCACCGAGTCCGAAGAAGCGGAAACTGCCGACACCCTGGCGGTTGGCGGTATTATTAAGAGACTGATAACCACTCAGCACCAACGTCTGGCCGGATTGCATGATGACGCGCTGGGTAAAGGTCTTGAGGCGCGTTTTCATCAGCTCAACCGACGTTTTTTCGCTGGTAAACGTACGCATGGTCGGGTCGTCCGACATATTGATTGCAAACTGCAGCTGCATTTTTGGCGACTGGGGCATCAGGAACGGCAGCACCGTCATATTGAAGCCCGTCGTGATGGTCGATTTGGTGATGCTGCTCGATGAGCCGACGTTAGCCGTGTTCTCCGTGGTCACGTTGGAGGCATAATCCTGCTGTAGCGCAACCTGGATGGGTACCGCTGACAGGTTAGTGGTCATGCTCGAGGCTTCTGTCATCACGCTGACGTTGGCCTGCTCGGACAAGGCTTTGATAAAGGCCTTGGTGCCTGCCCCTTTACCATCCAGTATGGAAATACCGCCATTCAAGGCATCGGACGAAACCCCGGTGAACGCATTGGTCAGAGACAACCCGACGCTGCCACTGTTAAATACGGCGTTCCAGTCAATGCCGTACTGATCCTGAGTACGTTTCTCAACGCTGTAGACCTGGACGTTGAGCACCACCTGCCGGTTGAGCTCTTTATTACGGTCATCCAAATAGCGGCCTATCTGCTCAAGCACGCGTGGCGTATCCGTAACAGTCAGTACACCGGCGGACAAATTCATGCGCCCGCTACCCGGCGTCAACATCGACTTGATGGTATTGGTGACGTCCTCGTACAGGCTCGACTTGATTTCCATCTCTGTCGCCTGCGAGGTATTGGAGTCGCCACTGAGCCCACCGCCGCTGCTGTCGCCCGTAGCCCCCATCGATGAGGTGGTGCCACTCACGGTTTTTGAGCCAAAGCTCGCCTTACTGTCCATAAACATGACCGGGAACGTCCGGGTGTCGAGATAGAAAATGGCGATCCGGCCTTGCTCATAACGCCATGACAATCCCAGGCGAGTGGTGACATTATCGAGCAAACCGCCCAACTCCCCCTGCCAGAACACGCCCCTGAGTGAAGTACCACCGGTAACGGCCGGTGCAGCTCGGGCGGGTGAGCCACCCAACGCAGCCAAAGGCACCATCCCATTCGGATCTGGCGCCGGAACGGGGCCACTGAGTTGCTCAGTTTTGCCCCCTGTCGGCGCCAATATGGCCTGCGCATCGGGTGTCACCACCACCGGCAACCGGCAACGTTTACTGATAAAGGCGCTCACTTCCGCCAGCGTGATACTCCCAGGCCGATTGATGGCCACAGCACAAGGAGGCAATAAGCTATTGCCGCCTGGCTGGGTATTTAACGGGTAAGGGTTGATCCATTGAGAGGTCAGATCACGTACCACAGAACCCTTTTTAAGGGCATTCAGATGCTTATCTGCCTGTTTTTCGTCTTGCGAGACCGTGTTGTCGATCTTGTCGATGCGCTCAAGCGGCGCACAGCCGGAAAGCAGCAAACACAATGTTGCCGCCAGCCCGGTTAAGGGGAGGTGTTTTTTCATAGAAAGCCTTGATAAGATTATGGAAACTTAAGTGCGTGACGTTTTTCACTGAGGTTGGTGTTATTCGCTTGCCGGGTCTTGCCTCTGACAATGGCTATATAGAGGTGCAGAGCTGAAATGCCAGTGCGGCTAAAATGACCAATAGCACCATGATGAACAATGCCTGGCGTAGGAGCAGGTGGTTAACGTGTTCTTTCAACCTGTGAAGGCTGGCCGCATGCCTGAGCCCCTGGGGCAGGTTACCCGCACGTTCCCCGGATGTAATCAATTGACACTCATCTGCTGAGGAAAAACGGCGTAGCACGGCGCCAAGAGATATTCTCTGGCCGTCGTCGTGCTCTTTGAGGCGTTTCGCATCATTGAACGTCAGGGCTAGAACCGATGCCTGGGGGCGGTGAGGTGATTCGAGTTTTTTTGCTAGCGCGTTATAAAAGTCTGATATCGTATGGCTGCCTTTCATAAGGAGACTCCTTTCGTTTTTTTAGGCATGGGTGTTAGGTTGGTCTGGGTTGTTTCTATTTTGAAATGATTAATTCAGATGTTTAGTGTTATGGAGAATTTTTATGTCAAGAAACAATGATGGTGAGTTAAGGCGTGAAATTAAAGTTTTATCAGAAAAACACCTTATAAATGCGGGCCGATTTATAAGGACTGTAATTTCAATTTGCATTATCTCTCTGGTTATTAGCCTGTTATGGAATTTTTTCCTCCCTCAAGTCAACGCACCGATAATGACGTCGCTCGATAGCTATGTGTTAGGCGTTAAAGCAACATGGCTGCTCATGGTGATAACATTACTTGCTGTGTATATTTTATTCTCACTCTCTAGCTTTGTGGTTTTTTATATTAAATGTCGAAAGATACGAAGTGACTTCGTGAAGAAGACACTTTCTGAGTTCAAAAGAAAATAAGCAAAACAATAAGAATGAAAACAATGAACCACAGGACTATGCGCCATGATAATTCACGGAAGATGATGTCCAAGACCGTATGGGGGATATCCTCCAACTCCAATCGGCAGTAATGGATAGTGGTTGCCAGTGCCGCCAACGTCTGTGTGCTGGCCCCCGCACGGCGGGCTTTGACCTTCTCTCTCAGTGCGATGTGTATCAGGTATTCCAGTTCGCGGCGAGTCTTCAGGTCTCCCATTTCGTCATAGTGAGAGGCCAGCAGGGTATCTATTGCGGACAACAATCTTGAGGGCTGGGGCAAGGATAATGCAGCGACACGTGCCCGCAAGACCCGAAGACGCAGTACCTGTTCCTCCTCCTCGATATATTCTGTCGCTACCGATGTAAAACTGGCCCACCTGCCGATGTAAATCTGACCCACCTAGGGTAAAAATGGCAGTTTTAAGGCACTGCCAATGATGACATTGGAGACCAGAGTGGAGATTAGTGTTTTACAC
>Ga0302347_1000877_pt1 | contig 41217 bp, 7 predicted proteins | sample PhyWR1_FD_202178 | JGI IMG/M metagenome (GOLD analysis project Ga0302347, IMG submission 202178) | Leaf surface microbial communities from wheat plants in UC Gill Tract Community Farm, Albany, California, United States - DLSL W.R1 (v2)... | ecosystem: Host-associated > Plants > Phyllosphere >... | reverse complement strand
GCTCCGGACTCCAAGAAATGAATGCTGAAGACTCCTTGAAACTTGCTCGCCGGTTTATCGGGTTGCCTCTGGAAAAGCGCCAATTGTTCCTGCAAGCCTTGCAGAAAGAAGGGGTGGATTTTTCCCGGTTTCCGATTCCGGCAGGGGTGGAGGTGGAGGATCGCCAGGCGCTGTCCTACGCGCAGCAGCGCATGTGGTTTCTGTGGCAATTGGACCCGGCCAGCGGTGCCTACAACCTGCCGGGCGCCGTGCGGCTCAAAGGTGCGTTGAACCTGGACGCGATGGAGCAGGCGTTCGCCAGCCTGGTCGCGCGGCACGAAACCCTGCGCACGGTGTTCCAGCGCCAGGCCGATGAGCGCCTGTTGCAGGTGGCGACAGACACGCCGTTAACCGTCGAGCACGATGACCTGAGCCACCTGGCACCCGCCGAGCGTGAGCAGGCCGTCGACCAGGCCGCGACCCGTCAATCGCTGCTGCCGTTCGACCTGGAAAACGGCCCGCTGCTGCGTGTGCAGTTGCTCAAGCTCGACGCCCAGGAGCACGTGCTGCTGTTGACCCTGCACCACATCGTTTCCGATGGCTGGTCGATGAATGTGCTGATTGATGAGTTCATCCGCTTTTACGACGCCCATGAGCGCAACCAGACCCCGCAACTGCCGGCCTTGCCGATCCAGTACAGCGACTACGCCCTGTGGCAGCGCCGCTGGCTGGAAGCTGGGGAGCAGGCCCGCCAGCTGGAATACTGGCAGGCGCGGCTGGGCGACGAGCATCCGGTGCTGGAGTTGCCCACCGACCGCCCGCGCCCGGCCATGCCGAGCTATCAGGGCACACGCCATAACTTCGCGATCGACCCGCAGTTGGCCGCACAGCTGCGTGCCTGCGCACAACAGCACAACGTTACGTTGTTCATGCTGTTGCTCGGCGCCTTCAATGTGCTGCTGCACCGATACACCGGGCAGGGTGATATCCGCGTCGGCGTGCCGATCGCCAACCGCAACCGCACGGAAGTCGAAGGGCTGATCGGTTTCTTCGTCAATACCCAGGTCCTGCGCACCGAGCTGACCGGGCAAACCCTTGTCACTGAGCTGCTGCAAGGCATAAAGGAGCACGCACTGGGTGCCCAGGCCCATCAGGAATTGCCCTTCGAGCGCCTGGTAGAAGCCCTCAAGGTCGAGCGCAGCCTCAGCCATACACCGCTGTTCCAGGTCATGTACAACCACCAGCCGGTGGTGGCTGATATTGCGAACGTCCGCACCGCCTCCGGCCTGGAGTTGGCGCTGGTGGAATGGCAAGGCCGTACCACCCAGTTCGACCTGACCCTCGACACCTATGAGAAATCCGGCACCCTGCACGCCGCGCTGACCTACGCTAACGACCTGTTCGACGCGCCGACCATCGAGCGCATGGCCGGGCACTGGATCAGCCTGTTGCGGGCCATGGTGGCTGATGGCGGGCAGCGTATCGGTGAGTTGCCGATGTTGGCTGCGGATGAGCAGCAGGTGCTGGTCCATACCTGGAACCAGACGGCCGAGGCGTACCCGACCGAGCGCGGTATTCACCACCTGATCGAAGACCAGGTCCACGCGACGCCCGACGCGCCGGCGCTAACGTTCGGTGCTACCACACTCACCTACGCGCAACTTGATGCGCGTGCCAACCAGTTGGCCCATGCCTTGCGCGAGCAGGGCGTTGGCCCGGACGTACTGGTAGGGATCTGCGTCGAGCGCTCGATCGAAATGGTGGTCGGCCTGTTGGCGATTCTCAAGGCTGGCGGTGCCTACGTGCCGTTGGACCCGGAATACCCGCGGGAACGCCTGGCCTATATGATCGAGGACAGTGGCATCCAGTTACTGCTCAGCCAGCAGCGCCTGCTGCCGTCGTTGCCTGTCGCCAGTCTCCAAGTGATAGCCCTGGACCAGCCTGCGCTGTGGCTCGACGGCTACAGCAACGAATCGCCTGCCGTGGCGATCCAGGCACTGAACCTCGCCTACGTGATCTACACCTCCGGCTCCACCGGCAAGCCCAAGGGCGCCGGCAACAGCCATCGCGCGCTGGTCAACCGCCTGTGCTGGATGCAGCAGGCCTATGGGCTGGACGCCAGCGACGCGGTGCTGCAGAAAACCCCCTTCAGTTTCGACGTGTCGGTGTGGGAATTCTTCTGGCCGCTGATGGCCGGCGCACGCCTGGTGGTGGCGGCCCCCGGTGAACACCGTGAGCCGGCGCGGCTGATCGAAACCATCGGGCAGCACGGCATTACCACCTTGCACTTCGTGCCCTCGATGCTCCAGGCCTTTATCCATGAGCCGGGCGTACAGGCCTGCGTCAGTCTGCAACGTATCGTCTGCAGCGGCGAAGCCTTGCCGCTGGATGCGCAGTTGCAAGTGTTCGCCAAGTTGCCACGGGCGGGTTTGTTCAACCTCTACGGCCCGACCGAAGCCGCCATCGACGTCACCCACTGGACCTGCATCGACGAAGGTGCCGACAGCGTGCCCATCGGCAGGCCCATTGCTAACCTCGGCACCTACGTGCTCGACGCCCAGCTCAACCCTGTTGCCGCGGGCGTCAGTGGCGAGCTGTACCTGGGCGGTACTGGCCTGGCGCGCAGTTATCATCGGCGCCCGGCACTGACCGCCGAGCGTTTTGTGCCGAGCCCCTTCGGTGACGGCGCGCGCCTGTATCGCACCGGCGACCGTGTGCGCCAGCGCGCCGACGGCGTGATCGACTACCTGGGTCGCCTCGACCACCAGGTCAAGCTGCGCGGCCTGCGTATCGAACTGGGCGAGATCGAGGCGCGCCTGATGCAGCACCCCTCGGTGCGCGAAGCCGTGGTGCTGGTGCAGGGCGGCAAGCAACTGGTCGCGTACCTGGTGCTGGAAGCCCAGGCGCCGGCCGACCTCAAGGCCTGGCTGCTCAGCAGCCTGCCGGAATACATGGTGCCGACCCATATGGTGCCCCTGGCCAAGCTGCCGGTGACCGCCAACGGCAAGCTCGACCGCAAGGCCTTGCCGTTACCGGACGCCGCGCCGCAGCAGGCCTATATCGCCCCGCAAAACGACCTGCAGAAAGCCCTGGCGGCGATCTGGAGCGACGTGCTGGGTGTGGAACAGGTCGGCCTGGACGACAACTTTTTCGAGCTGGGCGGCGATTCGATCATCTCCATCCAGGTGGTCAGCCGTGCGCGCCAGGCGGGTATTCGCTTAAGCCCACGGGACCTGTTCCAGTACCAGAGCGTGCGCAGCCTGGCGCTGGTGGCGGGCTTCGAGCAGGCGACGGTCATCGACCAGGGGCCCGTCAGTGGCGAGGTGATCCTCACGCCCGTGCAGCACAGCTTTTTCGAGCAGGCGATCCCGGCGCGCCAGCATTGGAACCAGTCGCTGCTGCTGACCCCGCGTGAAGCCCTGGAACCCGCGCGCCTTGACGCGGCCTTGACCCGATTGATCAACCACCATGACGCCCTGCGCCTGCGTTTTTCGCCGCGCGCAGACGGTTGGCAACAGGCTCACGCCGAGCCGGTTGCAAGCGCCTCAATGTGGCAGTCCCAGGTCGCTGACGAGGCTGAGCTGGCCGCACTCTGCGACGAAGCCCAGCGCAGCCTCGACCTTGAACAGGGCCCGCTGATGCGCGCGGTACTGGTCACGATGGCCGACGGTGCCCAGCGCCTGCTGCTGGTGGTGCATCACCTGGCGGTCGATGGCGTGTCGTGGCGCATCCTCCTCGAAGACCTGCAACAGGCCTACCGCAACGCCGCATTACCGGCCAAGACCAGTGCCTACCAAGTGTGGGCGCAGCAGTTGCAGGCCCATGCGCAGACACTGGACGACCAACTGCCGTACTGGCAAGCCCAGACCGCGAGCGCCGACCTACCGTGCGACAACCCCCAAGGTGGCCTGCAGAACCGCCTTGGCAGCAAGCTCGAAATCCGCCTGACTGCCGAACACACCCGTCAACTGCTGCAAGACGCCCCTGGGGCCTACCGGACCCAGGTCAACGACCTGCTGCTGACCGCACTGGCGCGCGTTATCAGCCGCTGGAGCGGCCAGTCTGCCGCGCTGATCCAACTGGAAGGCCATGGCCGTGAAGACCTGTTCGACACCGTTGACCTGAGCCGCACCGTCGGTTGGTTCACCAGCCTGTTCCCGGTGTGCCTGCACGCCGAGGGCGAGCTGTCGGCGGCGATCAAGTCGGTGAAGGAACAGCTGCGCGCCGTGCCGCACAAAGGCATCGGCTACGGCCTGCTGCGCTACCTCGGCACGCCTGACGCCCGTGAAACCCTGTCGGGCCTGGCCGCGCCGCGTATCACCTTCAACTACCTGGGCCAGTTCGACCGCCAGTTCAACGAGTCGGCGCTGTTCGTACCCGCCACCCAGGGCAGCGGGCAGGCCCAGGACCCGGAAGCACCGCTGGCCAACTGGCTGACGGTGGAAGGGCAGGTGTATGGCGGTGAACTGGCCCTGCAGTGGGGGTTCAGCCGCGAGATGTTCGAAGTGGCGACTGTGCAGCGCCTGGCGGAGGATTTCCAGCAGGAACTGCTGGCGCTGATCGCGCATTGCGTCGATCCGAAACAGGGCGGCCTGACACCGGCCGACGTGACCCTGGCCCGACTGACCCAATCCCAGCTGGACGATCTGGCGCTGCCCGCACGCGAGGTGCAGGACCTGTATCCGCTGTCGCCGATGCAACAGGGCATGTTGTTCCACAGCCTCTACCAGCAGGGCCTTGACGATATCTATGTCAGCCAGCTGCGTGCCGATATCCACGGCCTTGATGTGCCTCGGTTCCAACGCGCCTGGGAGCAGGTGCTGGCACGGCATGACATGCTGCGCACCGGGTTTGTCTGGCAACAGGGCCAGACGCAGCCGTTGCAAGCGGTGTATCGCGTAGCGGGCCTGCCGTTCGCCGAATACGACTGGCAGGCCCTGCCGGATCAGCACGCCGCGCTGGACGCGTTGAGCGAGTCGACGCGGGCACAAGGTTTTGTGCTGGAGCAGGCGCCGCTGCTGAGCCTGAAACTGGTACGCACCGGTGTCGACCGCTTCCATCTGATCTACACCAATCATCACATTCTCCTGGATGGCTGGAGCCGTGCGCAGTTGTTCGGCGAGGTCCTGGAGTGTTACGCCGGCCGGCCGTTACCGACGCTGCAAGGGCATTACCGTGACTATATCGGTTGGTTGCAAGCTCAGGAATCGGCTGCCAGCGAAGCCTTCTGGAAGGACCAATTGGTCACGATGCAGGAGCCAACGCGCTTGGCACGCGGCGCCGGTTCCAATCCTTCGGCCGCCAAAGGCAGCTACGCACTGGCCCTGAGCATCGCACAGACTGACCAACTCAAGGGGTTTGCCCAGACCCACAAAATCACCCTGAACACCCTTGTACAAGCCGCCTGGCTGTTGTTGCTGCAACGCCAGACCGGCCAGGACACCGTGGTGTTTGGCGCCACGGTTTCCGGTCGGCCAGCAGGTTTGCCGGGTGTGGAGCAGCAGGTCGGTCTGTTTATCAACACCTTGCCGGTTATCGCCACCCCCAGTCCGATGTTGTGGGTGGGGGAATGGTTGCAGCAGGTGCAGGCACTGAACCTCAGCCTGCGTGAACACGAACATACGCCGTTGTTCGATATCCAGCGCTGGGCGGGTACGGGCGGCGCAGCGTTGTTCGACACGCTGCTGGTGTTTGAAAACTACCCGGTGTCCACAGCGCTGGCCGCAGGCGCACCGGCTGGGCTGACCTTCAGTCATGTGCAGAACTTCGAGCAGACCCACTATCCGTTGACGGTGCTGCTTGGCGCCGGGGCGGCCCTGGAGTTCGACTTCAGCTTTGACGTGCAGTCGTTCGGCGACGACGAGATTCGGCAGTTGGCCGAGTCTTTCCAGCACCTGCTTCACGGCTTGACCAGTGTCACACCGCGGCGTGTGGGTGAGGTGCCGTCGCTGACGGACGCGGTGCGCCGGCAAGTGGTGGAGGGGGGGAACGCCACCCAGCGCGACTATCCGCAAGGGCAGTGGGTACACCAGCTGTTCGAGGCCCAGGCGCTGGCACAGCCGGAAGCGCCGGCGTTGCGCTTCAACGAGACAACCCTGAGCTATAGCGACCTCAATAGCCGCGCCAACCGTCTTGCTCATCGCCTGATCGAAGCCGGGGTAGGCCCGGACGTGCTGGTGGGCCTGGCCGTGGAACGTTCCATCGAAATGGTCGTGGGCCTGCTCGCTGTGCTCAAGGCCGGTGGTGCCTATGTGCCGCTGGACCCGGAGTACCCGCGTGAGCGCTTGGCCTACATGCTGGAAGACAGCGGCGTGAAACTGCTGTTGACCCAGGCCCATCTGCTTGATCAGTTGCCGATCCCGGATGGACTGGAAAGCCTGGTGCTGGGTGACTCGGCCTTTGAGGCCTACAGCGACGCCAACCCCGGGATCGCGCTGGACGGTGAAAATCTTGCCTACGTGATCTACACCTCGGGCTCCACCGGCCAGCCGAAGGGCGCGGGCAACCGTCATTCAGCGCTGCTCAATCGCCTGCAATGGATGCAGGACGCCTATGGCTTGGATGCCAGCGACACCGTGCTACAAAAGACCCCGTTCAGCTTCGACGTGTCGGTGTGGGAATTCTTCTGGCCGCTGATGACCGGTTCGCGCCTGGTCGTCGCGGCGCCTGGCGATCACCGTGATCCCGCCAAGCTGGTTCGCCTGATCAATGCCGAACACGTCACCACGCTGCACTTTGTGCCGTCGATGTTGCAGGTGTTCCTGCAGGATCCGGCGGTGTGGAGCTGCCAAAGCCTGCAGCGCATCGTCTGCAGCGGCGAAGCCTTGCCGGTGGACGCCCAGCAGCAAGTCTTCGCCAAACTGCCGCAAGCCAGGCTCTACAACCTGTACGGCCCGACTGAAGCCGCCATCGACGTGACCCACTGGACCTGTGTGGACGAAGGCCGCGACGCGGTACCGATCGGCCGTCCGATTGCCAACCTTGGGTGCTACATCCTCGACAGCAACTTCGAACCGGTGCCGGTGGGTGTATTGGGCGAGCTGTACCTGGGCGGCGTTGGCCTGGCCCGTGGTTATCACCGCCGTCCTTCCCTGACCGCCGAGCGTTTTATCGCGCATCCGTTTATCAAGGGCGAGCGCCTGTACCGCACCGGCGACCTGGCGCGTTATCGCGAAAACGGCGTGATCGAATACGCCGGGCGTATCGACCACCAGGTCAAGCTGCGCGGCCTGCGTATCGAGCTGGGTGAAATCGAAGCGCGCCTGCTGGAGCACGACTGGGTCCGCGAGGCCGCCGTGCTGGCCGTCGATGGCAACTACCTGGTGGGCTACCTGGTGCTGCACAACGCCGGCGATGACTGGCGCGATGTGCTGAGTGCACACCTGGCTCAACACTTGCCGGACTACATGGTCCCGGCCCAATGGATGCTGCTGGTACAGATGCCCCTGGGTCCCAACGGCAAACTGGACCGCAAGGCCCTGCCCAAACCCGAGGCAGCGGGTGGTGAGTACATCACGCCACTGACTGAACGGGAGCAACAGATCGCTGCGATCTGGGCCGAAGTACTCGGTGTCGAACGTGTCGGCCTCAATGACCACTTCTTCGAGCGCGGCGGGCATTCGCTGATCGCTACCCAGGCCGTCTCGCGCATCCGTCATGGCCTGGGCCTCGATGTGGGCTTGAAAGCCCTGTTCGATCAGCCGGTGCTGGGCCTTTTTGTCCGTAGCCTGACCCAGGCACACGTTGAAAGCACCCGTATGGAACGCGTCGAACGTGAGCAGCCGCTGGGGCTGTCCTATGCGCAGGAGCGCCAATGGTTCCTGTGGCAACTGGACCCCCGCAGCGCGGCCTACCATGTACCCCGCGCGTTGCGCCTGAAAGGGCAACTCGACTGCGACGCCCTGCAGCGTGCCTTCGATACACTGGTCGCGCGCCACGAAAGCTTGCGTACCCACTTGCAGCAAGATGCCGGCCGCACCGTGCAAGTGATCAGCCCGCCAGCAAGGATCGAGATCGCCTTGGCGGACGTCGATGAAGCGAGTCTGAAAGCCCAGGTAGAAGCGAGCATCACCCAGCCATTCGACCTCCGCCAGGGCCCGCTTATGCGTGTCAGACTGTTGCGCCTGGCGCAAGACGAACACGTGCTGGTGCTGGTGCAGCACCACATTATTTCCGATGGTTGGTCGATGCAGGTGATGGTCGATGAACTGGTGCAGCTTTATGCCGCCTACAGCCGGGGCGAAGGGCTGCAACTGCCGGCGCTGCCGATCCAGTACGTCGATTACGCACTGTGGCAGCGCAGCTGGATGGAAGCAGGCGAGAAAGCTCGCCAGCTCGATTACTGGCGTGAAGTGTTGGGTGGCGAGCAACCGGTGCTGGAACTGCCATTCGATCATCAGCGCCCGGCAGTGCCGACCCATCGCGGTGCACGCTTGCACATCCCGTTGCCAATTCCGTTGCTCGACAGTCTCAAGGCCCTGGCCCAGCGCGAGGGTGTGACGCTGTTCATGCTGTTGCTGGCGTCCTATCAAGTGTTGCTGCATCGCTACAGCGGCCAGCCGGATATTCGCGTCGGCGTGCCGATTGCCAACCGCAACCGGGTCGAGACCGAGCGCCTGATCGGCTTTTTCGTCAACACCCAGGTGCTCAAGGCCGAAATCGATGGGCACACCACCGTCAGCCAGTTGCTGGCCCAGGTCAAGCGGCGTGCGCTCGAAGCCCAGGCCCATCAGGACTTGCCCTTCGAACAACTGGTTGAGGCGCTGCAGCCCGAGCGCAGTCTCAGCCTGAACCCGCTGTTCCAGGTGGCGTTCAACCACCATATCAGCCTAGCCGGCCAGCATTTACAACGCCTGGGCCAGCTTGAAGTCAGTCCTATGAGCTGGGACGAGGCGGTCGCGCAATTCGACCTGACCCTGGACATCGAAGAATCCCGGGAGCAGTTAAATGCCTCGCTGAGTTATGCCACCGACCTGTTCGAGGCTTCTACCATCGAGCGCATGGCGCGGCATTGGCAGAACCTGTTGCAGGCAATGGTTGCCGATCAGCAGCAGAACATTGGGCAGTTGCAGTTGTTGGACGGCGAAGAGCAGCAACATATCATCCAACTGTGGAACCAGACCGACGCGGGTTTCCCGGCCAAGCGCCTGGTCCACGAACGAGTCGCCGATCGTGCCCGGGAAACACCGACGGCGGTGGCGGTGAAGTTCGACGCGCAAACCCTGACCTACGGCGAGCTGGACCGCCAGGCCAACCGCCTGGCTCATGCGCTGATCGCCCGTGGTGTCGGCCCGGAAGTGCGCGTGGCCATCGCCATGCCGCGCAGTGCCGAAATCATGGTGGCGTTCCTCGCGGTGATGAAAGCCGGTGGCGTCTACGTGCCGCTAGATATCGAATACCCGCGCGATCGCCTGCTGTACATGATGCAGGACAGCCGCGCCCAACTGCTGCTGACCCACACAAGCGCCTTGCAGCAACTGCCGATTCCCGAAGGATTGGATTCCCTGGCGATTGACTGTACTGAAATCTGGGTCGATTACAGCGACGATGCACCTGACGTAAAACTGGACGGCGACAACCTCGCCTACGTGATCTACACCTCCGGCTCCACCGGCATGCCCAAGGGCGTGGCGGTGTCCCACGGCCCATTGGTGGCGCACATCATCGCCACCGGCGAGCGCTATGAAACCAGTCCGTCAGACTGTGAACTGCACTTCATGTCCTTCGCCTTCGATGGCTCCCACGAAGGCTGGATGCACCCGCTGATCAACGGTGCCAGCGTGCTGATCCGCGATGACAGCCTGTGGCTGCCGGAATACACCTACCAGCAAATGCATCGTCACAATGTGACCATGGCCGTGTTCCCGCCTGTTTACCTGCAACAACTGGCCGAGCACGCCGAGCGTGACGGCAACCCGCCGAAGGTACGTGTTTACTGCTTTGGCGGTGACGCGGTTGCCCAGGCGAGTTACGACCTGGCTTGGCGCGCACTCAAGCCGACCTACCTGTTCAACGGCTACGGCCCGACGGAAACCGTGGTTACGCCACTGCTGTGGAAGGCGCGCAAGGGCGATCCATGCGGTGCGGTCTACGCCCCCATCGGCACGCTGTTGGGCAACCGCAGCGGCTACGTGCTGGATTCGCAACTCAACCTGCAACCGATCGGTGTGGCCGGTGAGTTGTACCTGGGCGGCGAGGGCGTGGCGCGCGGTTACCTGGAGCGTCCGGCACTGACCGCCGAGCGCTTCGTGCCGGACCCCTACGGCAAACCGGGTAGCCGCGTGTACCGCAGCGGCGACCTGACCCGTGGCCGCCCGGATGGGGTGGTGGATTACCTCGGCCGCGTCGACCATCAGGTGAAAATCCGGGGCTTCCGGATCGAGCTGGGCGAGATCGAGGCGCGCTTGCGCGAACAGGACAACGTCGGTGAAACCGTGGTGGTCGCCCAGGACGGGCCGACCGGCAAACAGCTGGTGGCGTATGTGGTCCCGGCCGATGGCCCGCTGGCTAACGAAACCGAGTTTCGCGAGACCTTGCGCCGTGCGCTGAAAATCAATCTGCCCGATTACATGGTCCCGACGCACTTCATGTTCCTGGCGCAGATGCCGCTGACCCCCAACGGCAAGCTCGACCGCAAGGGTTTGCCCGAACCGGATGCAAGTCTGTTGCAACAGGCCTATGTGGCCCCCGAAACCGAGCTGGAACAGCAGATCGCCGCGATCTGGGCCGAGGTGCTGCGCCTGCCGCAGGTAGGCCTTAACGACAACTTCTTCGAAGTGGGCGGCCATTCCCTGCTGGCGATCCAGATCACTTCGCGGGTCCAGGCCGAACTGGGCCTGGAAGTGCCGCTGGTGGAAGTGTTCCAGACCGAAACGCTGCGTGCCTATGTACAGGCCGCGGCCACCTTCCGCGCCGGCAGTGCGGAAGATTTTGATGATCTTCGTGACTTTTTGAGCGAACTCGAGGCGATTTGAACCATGCTTTCCAACCCTAATATCGATCTGGTTTCGCGCTTTCTTCGCCTGCCCCTGGAACAGCGCCAGCAGTTTTACCAGCGCCTGCAAAGCCGGGGCATGAGCTTCGCTCAACTGCCGATTGCTTCGGTCCGCGAGGACGGCCAGAAACTGCCATTGTCCTACGCCCAGGAGCGCCAGTGGTTTCTCTGGCAGTTGGACCCGGACAGTGACGCCTATCACGTCCCCGGCGCCCTGCGCCTGAGCGGCCAACTGGATAAAGCCGCCCTGCAACGCAGCTTCGACACCCTGGTGGCGCGCCATGAAAGCCTGCGCACGCGCCTGCAGTTGGATGCTGAACAGCGCTCGCAGGAGGTACTGGCCCACGCCGTGATCGAGATCGCCGAAAGCGCGGTCGACGAAACACAGCTCAAGGCCCGCGTCGAAGCCGAAATTGCCCGTCCCTTCGACTTGCAGCAAGGTCCGTTGCTGCGGGTCAGCTTGCTCGCCGTGAGTGAAGACGAACACGTGCTGGTACTGGTGCAGCACCACATCGTTTCCGACGGTTGGTCGATGGGCGTGATGGTGCAGGAGTTGATGCAACTCTACGCCGCCTACAGCCAAGGCCAGGACTGTGCCTTGGCGCCGCTGCCGATCCAGTACGCCGACTACGCAGTGTGGCAACGCAGCTGGATGGAAGCGGGGGAGAAGGCCCGTCAACTGGCGTACTGGCGCGAACTGCTCGGCGGCGCGCAGCCGGTGCTGGAGCTGCCGTTCGACCAGCCGCGCCCGGCGCAACAGAGCTTTCGCGGCGCGCGCCATGACATCGTGCTCGAACCGGCGCTGGTTGCAGGGTTGAAAGCCCTGGCCCAGCGTGAAGGCGTGACGATGTTCATGTTGCTGCTGGCCTCGTTCCAGGCCTTTTTGTACCGATACAGCGGCCAGCAGGACATTCGCGTCGGCGTGCCGATTGCCAACCGCAACCGTGTCGAGACGGAATCGCTGATTGGTTTCTTCGTCAATACCCAAGTGCTCAAGGCCGACCTCGATGGCCAGATGAGCTTCGTCCAGCTGTTGCAGCACACCAAGCGCCGGGCGCTGGAAGCCCAGGCTCATCAAGACTTGCCCTTCGAGCAATTGGTCGAGGCGCTGCAGCCGGAACGCAGCCTGAGCCATAACCCATTGTTCCAGGTGATGTTCAATCACCAGGCCAGCACTCAAGCAGCGGCACACTCACTGCCGGGATTGCGCGTGGCCCACCTCGAATGGGACACCCACAGCGCTCAGTTCGACCTGAGCCTCGACACCCAGGAGAGCGGCGACGCGATCTGGGCCTCCCTGACGTACGCCACCGACCTGTTCAGTGCCGCCACCGTGACGCGCATGGCCGAGCACTGGCTGAGCCTGTTGCGTGCCGCCGTGGCGAACACGGCGTTGCCTTTGCAGGACCTTGCGACCCTCAACGCCGATGAGCGCGAGCAGATTCTCTCTGAGTGGAACGCCACCGAACGCGACTACCCGCAAGGGCAGTGGGTGCCTCAGTTGTTCGAGGCCCAGGTGTTGGCACAGCCGGATGCGCCGGCGTTGCGCTTCAACGACCTGTCCCTGAACTATGCCGAACTGAACCGCCGCGCCAACCGCCTGGCTCATCGCCTGATCGAAGCCGGCGTGGGGCCTGACGTGCTGGTGGGCCTGGCCTTGGAACGTTCCATCGAAATGGTCGTGGGCCTGCTCGCTGTGCTCAAGGCCGGTGGTGCGTATGTGCCGCTGGACCCAGAGTACCCGCGTGAACGCTTGGCCTACATGCTCGACGACAGTGGTGTGAAACTGCTGTTGACCCAGGCGCATTTGCGCGAGCAACTGCCGATTCCCCAAGGTCTTGAGACTCTGGTGCTGGGTGACTCGGCCTTTGAGGCCTACAGCGACGCCAACCCCGGTATCGCGCTGGACGGCGAAAACCTGGCCTACGTGATCTACACCTCGGGCTCCACCGGCCAGCCGAAGGGCGCGGGCAATCGTCATTCAGCGCTGCTCAATCGCCTGCAATGGATGCAGGACGCCTATGGCCTGGACATCAGTGACACGGTGCTACAAAAGACCCCGTTCAGCTTCGACGTGTCGGTGTGGGAATTCTTCTGGCCGCTGATGACCGGCTCACGCCTGGTCGTCGCGGCGCCTGGCGATCACCGTGATCCCGCCAAGCTGGTTCGCCTGATCAATGCCGAACACGTCACCACGCTGCACTTTGTGCCGTCGATGTTGCAGGTGTTCCTGCAGGATCCGGCGGTGTCGAGTTGCCAAAGCCTGCAGCACATCGTCTGCAGCGGTGAAGCCTTGCCGGTGGACGCCCAGCAGCAAGTCTTCGCCAAACTGCCGCAAGCCGGGCTCTATAACCTCTACGGCCCGACCGAAGCCGCCATCGACGTGACCCACTGGACGTGCGTGGACGAAGGCCGCGACGCGGTGCCGATCGGCCGTCCGATTGCCAACCTTGGGTGCTACATCCTCGACAGCAACGTCGAACCTGTACCGGTTGGCGTGCTGGGCGAGCTGTACCTGGGCGGTATCGGCCTGGCCCGCGGTTACCACCGCCGTGCGGCACTCACCGCCGAACGGTTCGTCGCCCACCCGTTCATCAAGGGCGAGCGCCTGTACCGCACCGGCGACCTGGCGCGCTACCGCGAAGATGGCGTGATCGAATACGCCGGGCGTATCGACCATCAGGTCAAACTGCGTGGCCTGCGTATCGAACTGGGTGAAATCGAAGCGCGCCTGCTCGAGCACGCGTGGGTGCGTGAGGCTGCCGTGTTGGCGGTCGACAGCAAATACCTGGTGGGCTACCTGGTGTTGCACAATGCCGGCGATGACTGGCGCGATGTACTGGGCGCTCACTTGGGACAGCATCTGCCGGACTACATGGTCCCGGCGCAGTGGGTGCTGCTGGAGCAAATGCCCCTGAGTCCCAACGGCAAACTGGACCGCAAGGGCCTGCCCAAACCCGAAGCCACCCACCCCTACGAAGCGCCGCAGAGTGCGCTGGAGCAGCAGATCGCCGCGATCTGGGCTGACGTGCTGGGCGTTGAACAAGTGGGTTTGAACGACAACTTCTTCGAGCGTGGGGGGGATTCGATCATCTCCATTCAGGTGGTCAGCCGCGCCCGTGCCGCCGGGATCCATTTCACCGCCAAGGCGCTGTTCCAGCATCAGACTGTACGCAGCCTCGCCCGCGTGGCGCAGTTGCAAACAGCGCAGGTGATCGACCAGGGCCCAGTGCAGGGCGAGACGCCGTTGCTGCCTTTCCAGCAACTGTTCTTCGAGATGGACCTGCCGGACCGTCACCACTGGAACCAGTCCTTGCTGCTGGCGCCACGCCAGCCGATTCTCGCCGAACCGTTGGAAGCTGCGCTGCAAGCGCTCACCCGGCACCACGATGTGCTGCGCCTGAGCTTCAGCCAGCAAGCCGAGGGCTGGACCGCGCGGCATGATGCGCAACCTGCGACCTTGCTATGGCAGGCGAGCGTGCAGGACACCACCGAGCTGCAAGCCCTGTGCGAGCGTGCCCAGCGCAGCCTCGACCTGCAACAAGGCCCGTTGCTGCGTGCGGTACTCGCCGAGATGGCTGACGGGTCCCAGCGCTTGTTGCTGGTCATGCACCACCTGGTGGTGGACGGTGTGTCCTGGCGGGTGTTTCTTGAAGACTTGCAAAGCCTGTATCGCCAACAGCCGTTGCCGGCCAAGACCACCTCGTTCAAGGCCTGGGCCGAGCGTCTGCAGGCCCATGCCCGCAGCGCAGCGATACAGCCGCAAAAACACTTCTGGCTGCAACAGCTCCAGGGTGTGTCGACCGACTTGCCGTGCCGTGATCCAAGCGGCGCACGTCCCGGTCGCCTGGCGCAGACCGTGGTCAGCCAACTGGACGCCGAGCACACCCGGCAACTACTGCAACAGGCGCCAACGGCCTATCGCACCCAGATCAACGACTTGCTGCTGACGGCCCTGGCGCGGGTGATCTGCCAGTGGACCGGGCAGGCCTCCAGCCTGATCCAGCTGGAAGGCCATGGCCGCGAAGACCTGTTCGACGACATCGACCTGACCCGCACCCTCGGCTGGTTCACCAGCCTGTTCCCGGTGCGCCTGACCCCGGCCGAATCCCTTGCCACCTCGATCAAGCAGATCAAGGAGCAGCTGCGCGCGGTGCCGGACAAAGGCCTGGGCTTCGGCGCGCTGCGCTACCTGGGCGACGAGGCCACGCGCCAGGCGTTCAGTGAGTTGCCGGTGCCACGCATCACCTTCAACTACCTGGGCCAGATCGACGGCAGCTTTGACTCGCCAGACGTTTTGTTCGGGCCCGCGACGGAAAGCGCGGGTGCCGAGCAAAGCCCGGACGCGCCCCTGGGCAACTGGTTGACACTCAACGGCCAGGTGTTCGGCGGCGAGCTGCACATGGGCTGGACCTTCAGCCCGCTGATGTTCGAGGCGTCGCAGATCGACGCCTTGAGCCAGGCGTTTACCCGCGAACTGAAAGCGTTGGTCGAGCACTGCTGCACCCCGGGCAACCGTGGCGTGACGGCTTCCGATTTCCCGTTGTCGCGCTTGAACCAGCAGCAACTCGAATCCTTGCCATTGGCCGCCGAGGCCATTGAAGACATCTACACCTTGTCGCCCATGCAGCAAGGCATGCTGTTCCACACCCTGTACGAACAGGCGGCGGGTGATTACATCAACCAGATCCGCGTGACCGCCGAGGGCCTGGATGTGGCGCGATTCCAGCAGGCGTGGGATGCCACCGTGCGCGCCCACGACGTGTTGCGCAGTGGGTTCTTCTGGGAAGGCCAGCTGGAATGGCCGTGCCAGGTGGTGTACCGCGAAGCCCGGTTGCCGATCGAACACCTCGATTGGCGCGCGATGCCGGAGCGTGAGCTGGCATTGCAAAACCTGCAGGAAACCCAGCGTCGCCAGGGGTTTGATTTGGCCAAGGCCCCCCTGGTACGCCTGGTGCTGGTGCGCACCGACGAGCAACGCCACGAGCTGATCTACACCCACCATCACATCCTGATGGACGGCTGGAGCAATTCGCGGCTGTTCGGTGAAGTGCTGCAGCGTTATGCCGGCGTGGCGGTGCCTGAAGCAGCCGGGCGCTATCGCGATTACATCCGTTGGTTGCAACAGCGTGATGGCGCTGCGACTGAAACCTTCTGGCGCGAACAGTTCAGTGCACTGCAAGCGCCGACGCGCCTGGGCAGCAGCCAGCCGATGGCGGCAGACGGGCACGGCGAACACCAACTGAGCCTGGATCGCCCGCTGACGGATCGCCTTGAAGCCTTCGCACGTCGCAACAAGGTGACGCTCAACACCCTGATCCAGGCGGCGTGGCTGGTCCTGTTGCAGCGTCATAGCGGGCAATCGGTGGTGGCCTTCGGCGCCACTGTGGCCGGGCGTCCGGCTGACCTTGTGGGGGTGGAGCAACAGATCGGCCTGTTCATCAATACCTTGCCGGTGATCTGCGCCGTGGATGGCCAGCACACCGTGGCCGACTGGTTGCAGGCGGTGCAGGCGCAGAACCTGGCCTTGCGCGAGCATGAGCATACCGGGCTGTACGATATCCAGCGCTGGGCCGGGCAGGGCGGTGAAGCCTTGTTCGATAACATCCTGGTGTTCGAAAACTACCCCGTGTCCAAGGCCCTGGAACAAAGCGGTGGCAGCGGCATCCGTTTTGGCCTGCCGCAGTCCCGCGAGCAAACCAGCTTCCCGCTGACGGTGCTGGTGGACGTCGGTGACACGCTGTCGGTGCAGTTCAGCTTTGCGCGTGCGCATTTTGACGCACGCACGGTGCAAACCTATGGCCGCCATCTGGTCAATCTGCTGCAAGCCATGCTTGAGGGCGACCAGCAGCGCCTGGGCGACCTGGCAATGCTCGATGTGGCTGAACGTCAGCAGGTGCTACAGGATTGGAACGCCACGGCGCGGGACTACCCATTGCAGCACTGCGTGCATCAACGGATTGAAGAGCAGGTGGCGCGTACACCAGATGCCGCGGCCTTGGTGTTTGCCGAGCAGCGCTTGAGCTACGCCGAACTGAACCGCCGCGCCAACCGCCTGGCTCATCGCTTGATCGAAGCCGGGGTAGGCCCGGATGTGCTGGTGGGCCTGGCGGTGGAACGCTCCGTCGAAATGGTCGTGGGCCTGCTCGCTGTGCTCAAGGCCGGTGGTGCGTATGTGCCGCTGGACCCAGAGTACCCGCGTGAGCGCTTGGCCTACATGCTCGACGACAGTGGTGTGAAACTGCTGTTGACCCAGGCCCATCTGCTTGATCAGTTGCCGACCCCGGATGGACTGGAAACCCTGGTGCTGGGTGACTCGGCCTTTGAGGCCTACAGCGACGCCAACCCCGGCATCGCGTTGGACGGCGAAAACCTTGCCTACGTGATCTACACCTCGGGCTCCACCGGCCAGCCGAAGGGCGCGGGCAACCGTCATTCAGCGTTGCTCAATCGCCTGCAATGGATGCAGGACGCCTATGGTCTGGACGTCAGTGACACGGTGCTGCAAAAGACCCCGTTCAGCTTCGACGTATCGGTGTGGGAGTTCTTCTGGCCCTTGATGACCGGCTCGCGGCTGGTGGTTGCCGCGCCCGGAGATCACCGTGACCCCGCCAAGCTGGTTCGCCTGATCAATGCCGAACACGTCACCACGCTGCACTTTGTGCCGTCGATGTTGCAGGCGTTCCTGCAGGACGCCACGGTTGCGACCTGTCACACCCTGCACCGCATCGTGTGCAGCGGCGAGGCCTTGCCGGTGGACGCCCAGCAGCAAGTCTTCGCCAAACTGCCGCAAGCCGGGCTCTATAACCTCTACGGCCCGACCGAAGCCGCCATCGACGTGACCCACTGGACCTGCGTGGAGGAAGGCCGCGACGCGGTGCCGATCGGCCGTCCGATTGCCAACCTTGGGTGCTACATCCTCGACAGCAACGTCGAACCTGTCCCGGTTGGCGTGCTGGGCGAGCTGTACCTGGGCGGTATCGGCCTGGCCCGCGGTTACCACCGCCGTGCGGCACTCACCGCCGAACGGTTCGTCGCCCACCCGTTCATCAAGGGCGAGCGCCTGTACCGCACCGGCGACCTGGCGCGTTATCGCGAAGATGGCGTGATCGAATACGCCGGGCGTATCGACCACCAGGTCAAGCTGCGCGGCCTGCGTATCGAGCTGGGTGAAATTGAAGCGCGCCTGCTGGAGCACGACTGGGTCCGCGAGGCCGCCGTGCTGGCCGTCGATGGCAAATACCTGGTGGGCTACCTGGTGCTGCACAACGCCGGCGATGACTGGCGCGATGTGCTGAGTGCACACCTGGCTCAACACTTGCCGGACTACATGGTCCCGGCCCAATGGATGCTGCTGGAGCAAATGCCCCTGAGCCCCAACGGCAAGCTGGACCGCAAGGCCCTGCCGGCGGTGGACGCCAACCTGCAAGCCCGGGAATACGTCGCCCCGCACAGCGAGCTGGAGCAACAGATTGCCGCCATCTGGGCCGAGGTACTGGAGGTCGAGCGGGTGGGCATGCACGACAACTTCTTCGAACTGGGCGGGCACTCCCTGCTGGCCACTCAGGTGGTGGTGCGCCTGCGCGAGCAGTTGCATGCCGAATTCGACGTCAAATCGATTTTCACCACCCCGACCCTGGCCGATTTCAGCGCCCATGTGGCCGCCCGGCAGACAAATAATTCGCCGGTGCAGGACGCATTGGCTAAATCCTTGGAGGCCCTCAAACGTCTATCAGCAGAAGATTTGGATAAATTGATTTCCTGAGGGGCGTGGCGTGCAAGCATTAATCGAGTCGGTAGGGTCACTTTCGGCGCAACAAAAGAAAGCGTTGGCGGTAATGCTCAAGCAGCAGGGCATCAACCTGTTTGAGATTGCCCCGGTTTTCAAGCGCCAGGAAGGTGAGCCCCTTCGGCTCTCTTATGCTCAGGAGCGGCAGTGGTTCTTGTGGCAGTTGGAGCCGCAGAGCCCGGCTTACCACCTGCCGCGCGCCTTGCGCTTGAAAGGTCGCCTTGACCGGGCGGCCTTGCAGCGCAGCTTCGATAGCCTGATCGCCCGCCACGAAAGCCTGCGTACTTACTTGCATCAGGATGTCGATCAGGTGCTGCAGGTGGTCAGGCCCGAGTTGTCGCTTGAAATCGCCTTTGAAAGCGCTGATGCCGCGCAGCTTGAACGGCGGGTGCAAGCAGAAATCGCCAAGCCCTTCGATCTGCTACAAGGCCCGCTGCTGCGGGTCAAGTTGCTGCAATTGGCACCCGATGAGCACGTGTTGGTGTTGGTGCTGCACCACATCGTCTCCGATGGCTGGTCGATGCAGGTGATGGTCGACGAGTTGGTGCAGTCGTACCTTGCTCACAGCCAAGGCCGTGATGTGCGCCTGCCGGACTTGTCGATCCAATACCCGGACTACGCCCTGTGGCAGCGCAGCTGGATGGAAGCCGGCGAAAAAGAGCGTCAGTTGGGCTATTGGTGCGAGCAGTTGGGCGGTGAGCAACCGGTGCTCGAACTCCCGCTAGATCACCCGCGTCCGGCCGTACAGAGCTATCGCGGTGCACGGCTCGACATGGGCCTGGACGCGGCACTGGTCAACGGGCTCAAGGCGTTGGCCCAGCGCGAAGGCGTGACGCTGTTCATGTTGCTGCTGGCGTCCTTCCAGACCTTGTTGTATCGCTACAGCGGGCAGTCGGATATCCGCGTCGGCGTGCCGATTGCCAACCGTAATCGCGCGGAAACCGAGCGGTTGATCGGCTTTTTCGTCAATACCCAGGTGCTCAAGGCCGATATCGACGGGCACATGACCTTCAGCCAGCTGCTGGCCCAGGTCAAGCAACGTGCCTTGGAGGCCCAGAGTCATCAGGACCTGCCGTTCGAGCAATTGGTCGAAGCTTTGCAGCCCGAGCGCAGCCTGAGCCATAACCCGCTGTTCCAGGTGATGTTCAACCACCAGACCGAAGGCCGCGGGCCACGTGGCGAGCAGCAGTTGCCAGGCCTGGGCGTGGAGGCGCTGGAGTGGGACAGCCAGAGTGCGCAGTTCGACCTGAGCCTGGATACCCAGGAGTCGCCCGAAGGCATCTGGGCCTCGCTGACCTATGCGACCGACCTGTTCGAGGCGGCGACCGTGCAACGTATGGCCGAGCACTGGCAACAGTTGTTACGGGCGGTGGTCGGGCGCGCCGGTAATCGTATTGCACAGCTCGGGATGCTGGTGGATGACGAGCAACGCAAGCTGTTGCAAGACTGGAACCGCAGCGCGGCGGCGTTTGAAGACGTCGTGGGCGTCCACGGCTTGTTCCAGGCCCAGGTCCGACAGCGGCCCGATGCGATTGCCCTGTGCCTGGACGACCAGTCCATCAGCTATGCCGAGCTGAACCGCCAGGCCAACCGTCTGGCCCATCACCTGATCGGCCTGGGTATTGGCCCGGAAGTGTTGGTGGGGGTGGCGGTCGAGCGCTCGTTCGACATGGTGGTCAGTCTGTTGGCAGTGCTCAAGGCCGGCGGTGCTTACGTGCCGCTCGACCCGCAATACCCGCGTGAACGTCTGTTGCATATGCTCGAAGACAGTGGCGTGCGCCTGGTGCTGACCCAGGCCCAGGTGGCGATGCCATTGCCTGAGGGCATGGCGACGGTCGATCTGGCGGATGCGCGCCTGGCGTTGTGCCCTGAGAGCGATCCGAAGGTGGCGGTTGCCGCGCAAAACCTGGCCTACGTGATCTACACCTCGGGGTCCACCGGCAAGCCTAAGGGTGTGGCGATCAATCATGCGGCGCTGACCGAATTCTCCAGTATTGCCGCCGGTTACTCGCAGTTGAGCGCCGAAGACCGGGTGCTTCAATTCGCTACCCTGAATTTCGATGGGTTTGTCGAGCAGTTGTACCCGGCGCTGACCCATGGCGCCACGGTTGTCCTGCGCGGCCCGGAGTTGTGGGACAGCGCTCGGCTGTACGACGAAATCATTGCCCAGGGCATCACCCTGGCCGACTTGCCAACCGCCTATTGGAACCTGTTCCTGCTCGACTGCCTGGCCGCGGGCCCGCGCACCTATGGCGCGCTGCGCCAAGTCCATATCGGCGGCGAAGCCATGCCGCTGGACGGTCCGGCGCAGTGGCTCAAGGCCGGGCTTGGCCATGTCCGTTTGCTCAATACCTACGGCCCTACGGAAGCCACCGTTGTGTCGAGCGTGTTGGATTGCACGGCAGGCTCCGAGCTGGTTGGCGCCACCGCCAGCCCGATTGGCCGTTCGCTGCCAGGTCGTGCGCTGTATGTGCTGGATCGCGATGTGAACCTGGCGCCGTTGGGCGCCGTGGGCGAGTTGTATATCGGCAGCAGCTGCGGCTTGGCGCGTGGCTATATGAACCGTGCAGTGCTGACGGCCGAGCGTTTTGTACCGGATCCTTTTGGTGAAGCCGGCGAGCGCCTGTACCGCACTGGAGACCTGGCGCGGTACCGGGCCGATGGTGTGATCGAGTACGTGGGCCGGGTTGACCATCAGGTAAAAATTCGCGGCTTTCGCATTGAACTGGGGGAAATCGAAGCGCTGCTACTGGCCCAGCCGAACGTGCGTGAAACCTTGGTACTGGCCGCCGATAACCAGCTTGTGGCCTATCTGGTGGCCGAACAGAACGAGGCCGAGGCGCTCAAGTCGGTCCTGCGTGAACAGCTGCCGAACTACATGGTGCCTGCGCACCTGATCTTCCTTGAGCGCATGCCCTTGAACCCGAACGGCAAGCTGGACCGGCAGGCGCTGCCCAAACCCGATGCCCGTCAATCTCAGCAGGTGTGGGTCGCGCCGGTCACCGAACTGGAGCAACAGGTCGCCGCCGTCTGGGCAGACATTCTCGGGGCCGAGCGGGTGGGGCTGACCGATCACTTTTTCGAAATGGGCGGGCACTCGCTTTTGGCCATGCAGGTGGTTTCGCGCCTGCGCCAGGTATTGGGCCGTGAAGTTCCACTCAAGCTGGTCTTCGAGCAACCGCGTCTCGAAGGTTTCGCCACCGCTCTGCAAGTATTGGAAGCGCGCGAAGGTGAGCAGGCGCCCCCCTTGCTAGCGGTCGGTCGCGAACAACCGCTGCCGCTGTCTTACGCCCAGGAACGCCAGTGGTTCCTGTGGCAACTGGACCCCCACAGTGCTGCATACCATATCCCCAGTGCCCTGCGCCTCAAGGGCACTTTGGATACCTCGGCACTGCAACGCAGTTTCGATGCCCTGATGGCCCGTCATGAGAGCCTGCGCACCTGTGTGCAGGAGCAACCGGACGGGGCACGGCAGGTGATTCTGCCTGACGCCGCTTTGCCGATCAGGCTGGAGCTGGTCGACGAGGCTGACTTGCAGGCGCAGGTCGAAGCCGAGATTGCTCGTCCATTTGATTTGCAGCAAGGGCCGTTGCTGCGTGTGACCTTGCTGCGCCTGGCCGAGGACGATCATGTGCTGGTGCTGGTGCAGCATCACATCGTGTCCGATGGTTGGTCGATGCAGGTCATGGTCGAAGAACTGGTGAAGTTGTATGCGGCGTTCAGCCAGGGCCAGGCGCCGCAACTGCCGGATATGCCGATCCAGTATGCCGACTATGCCGTGTGGCAGCGTGCCTGGATGGACGCCGGCGAGAAGGTCCGTCAGCTGGATTACTGGCGTGACTTGCTCGGCGGTGAGCAGCCGGTGCTGGAACTGCCGTTCGACCATCAGCGCCCGGCTCAACAGAGTCATCGGGGGGCGCGCCTGGACGTGTCGTTGCCAGCGGCACTGGCCGCTGATCTAAAAGCCCTGGCCCAGCGCGAAGGTGTGACGCTGTTCATGCTGTTGCTGGCTTCGTTCCAGGCCTTGCTGCACCGCTACAGTGGCCAGCAGGATATTCGCGTGGGCGTGCCGATCGCCAACCGCAACCGCGTGGAAACCGAGCGCCTGATCGGCTTCTTCGTCAACACCCAGGTGCTCAAGGCCGATATCGATGGGCAGACCACCGTTGCGCAGTTGCTGGCGCAGGTCAAGCAGCGTGCGTTGGACGCCCAGGCGCATCAGGACCTGCCCTTCGAACAACTGGTAGAACACCTGCAGCCCGAGCGTAGCCTGAGCCTCAACCCACTGTTCCAGGTGATGTTCAACTACCAGGCCGAAGGGCGTCGAGGTGACGAACCACAGGCCCTGGCCCACTTGCGCATCGAAGGATTGGCGTGGGACCGGCGTACTGCGCATTTCGATCTTGACCTGGATGTCCAGGAGGAGGCAGACGGGCTCTGGGCGTCACTGGGGTATGCCACCGACCTGTTTGAAGCTTCTACCATCGAGCGCATGGCCGATCACTGGCAGAACGTGTTGCAGGCGATGGTTGCCGACCATCAGCAACCCATCAGCCAATTGAGTCTGCTGGGCCAGGCTGAGCAACACCATATCCTGCAGCTGTGGAACCAGACCGACGCGGGCTTCCCGGCCAAGCGCTTGGTCCACGAACGAGTCGCCGACCGCGCCCGGGAAAACCCGGCGGCGGTGGCGGTGAAATTCGACGCGCAAACCCTGACCTACGGCGAGCTGGACCGCCAGGCCAACCGCCTGGCCCATGCGCTGATCGCGCGCGGCGTCGGCCCGGAAGTGCGCGTGGCCATCGCCATGCCGCGCAGTGCCGAAATCATGGTGGCGTTCCTCGCGGTAATGAAAGCCGGTGGCGTCTACGTGCCGCTGGACATCGAATACCCGCGCGATCGCCTGCTGTACATGATGCAGGACAGCCGCGCGCAGTTGCTGCTGACCCACACCAGCGCCTTGCAGCAACTGCCGATTCCCGAAGGATTGGATGCCCTGGCGATTGACCGTACTGAAACCTGGGTCGATTACAGCGACGATGCACCTGACGTAAAACTGGACGGCGACAACCTCGCCTACGTGATCTACACCTCCGGCTCCACCGGCATGCCCAAGGGCGTGGCGGTGTCCCACGGCCCATTGGTGGCGCACATCATCGCCACCGGCGAGCGCTATGAAACCAGTCCGTCAGACTGTGAACTGCACTTCATGTCCTTCGCCTTCGATGGCTCCCACGAAGGCTGGATGCACCCGCTGATCAACGGTGCCAGCGTGCTGATCCGCGATGACAGCCTGTGGCTGCCGGAATACACCTACCAGCAAATGCATCGTCACAATGTGACCATGGCCGTGTTCCCGCCTGTTTACCTGCAACAACTGGCCGAGCACGCCGAGCGTGACGGCAACCCGCCGAAGGTACGTGTTTACTGCTTTGGCGGTGACGCGGTTGCCCAGGCGAGTTACGACCTGGCTTGGCGCGCACTCAAGCCGACCTACCTGTTCAACGGCTACGGCCCGACGGAAACCGTGGTTACGCCACTGCTGTGGAAGGCGCGCAAGGGCGATCCATGCGGTGCGGTCTACGCCCCCATCGGCACGCTGTTGGGCAACCGCAGCGGCTACGTGCTGGATTCGCAACTCAACCTGCAACCGATCGGTGTGGCCGGTGAGTTGTACCTGGGCGGCGAGGGCGTGGCGCGCGGTTACCTGGAGCGTCCGGCACTGACCGCCGAGCGCTTCGTGCCGGACCCCTACGGCAAACCGGGTAGCCGCGTGTACCGCAGCGGCGACCTGACCCGTGGCCGCCCGGATGGGGTGGTGGATTACCTCGGCCGCGTCGACCATCAGGTGAAAATCCGGGGCTTCCGGATCGAGCTGGGCGAGATCGAGGCGCGCTTGCGCGAACAGGACAACGTCGGTGAAACCGTGGTGGTCGCCCAGGACGGGCCGACCGGCAAACAGCTGGTGGCGTATGTGGTCCCGGCCGATGGCCCGCTGGCTAACGAAACCGAGTTTCGCGAGACCTTGCGCCGTGCGCTGAAAATCAATCTGCCGGATTACATGGTGCCGGCGCACTTCATGTTCCTGGCGCAGATGCCGTTGACCCCCAACGGCAAGCTTGATCGAAAAGGCTTGCCGCAGCCGGACGTTACCCAGTCCCAAGGTGTATTTGTCGAGCCGGTTACCCCTTTGCAGCAGCAGGTAGCGGCCATCTGGGCCGACGTCCTCGGTGTCGAGCGGATCGGTCTCACCGATCACTTCTTTGAACTGGGCGGGCATTCACTGCTGGCCATGCAGGTCATTTCCCGCCTGCGTCAGTTACTAGCGCGTGAAGTAGCCCTGCGCACCCTGTTCGAACAGCCGCAGTTGGAAGGCTTTGTACTGGCGTTGCAAGCGCTGGATAACACCTTGCAGGTACCGTCGATGGTGGCAGTCTCCCGTGCCCGACCGCTGGCGTTGTCCTACGCCCAGGAGCGTCAGTGGTTCCTCTGGCAATTGGAGCCCGAGAGCGCGGCCTACCATGTGCCCAATGCGTTGCGCCTGAGCGGGCAGCTGGATCGCTCGGCCCTGCAGCGCAGTTTTGACGTCTTGCTCGCGCGGCATGAAGCCTTGCGCACTGTGTTTGTCACGGACGGCGAGCACACGCTGCAGCACATCCTGCCAATCGCCACATTGCAGCTGGATTTTGCCCGGTTGGAAGGTGCGTCTGCACAACAGGTGCAGGCACGGGTCGAAGCGGAAATCGCACGGCCTTTCGACTTGCGCCAGGGCCCGTTGCTGCGGGTGAAGTTGCTGCAACTGAGTGAGCAGGAACATGTGCTGGTACTGGTCCAGCACCATATCGTGTCCGATGGCTGGTCGATGCAAGTCATGGTAGATGAGCTGGTGCAACTCTACGCGGGGTTCAGCCAGGGCAGGCCGGCGCAACTACCGGCGATCGCGCTGCAATACGCCGATTACGCGGCGTGGCAGCGTGGTTGGATGGACGCCGGTGAGCGGCAGCGCCAATTGGACTACTGGCGTGAACTGTTAGGCGGCGAACAGCCGGTGCTGGAGTTGCCGCTGGATCATCCACGTCCGGCGGTACAGAGCTACCGGGGTGCCTTGCTGGAAGTCGGTTTGGATAGCGGTCTTGTTACGGGCCTCAAGGCGTTGGCGCAGCGCGAGGGCGTGACGTTGTTCATGCTGTTGCTGGCGTCGTTCCAGACCTTGCTGCATCGCTACAGCGGCCAGTCGGATATCCGTGTCGGCGTGCCGATTGCCAACCGCAATCGTGCGGAAATCGAGCGGCTGATCGGTTTCTTCGTCAACACCCAGGTACTCAAGGTTGATATCGACGGGCAGATGACCTTTGCCCAGCTGTTGCAGCAGGTCAAGCGTCGCGCCCTCGATGCCCAGGCCAATCAGGATTTGCCGTTCGAGCAACTGGTGGAAGCGCTGCAGCCGGAACGCAGCCTCAGCCACAATCCGCTGTTCCAGGTGGTGTTCAACCACCAGTCCGAGGCACGTGTACCGCGTGGCGAACAACTGCCCGGCTTGCGGGTGGAAGGGCTGACGTGGGACAGCCAGACCGCGCATTTCGACTTGAGCCTGGATACCCAGGAGTCGAGTGACGGTCTTTGGGCGTCGCTGACCTATGCCACCGATCTGTTTGAGGCCGCCACCATTGCGCGCCTGGCGCAGCATTGGCAGAACCTGCTGGAAGGTGTGGCGCGCGATGCCCTGCAGCCCATCGGCGAACTCGCGCTGCTCGATCACCAGGAGCAGGTGCACTTACTGCAGGAATGGAACAGCGCCGCCCCCGCATGTGCGATTCAACAGGGCGTGCAGCACTTGTTCGAGCATCAGGCGCAACGGCGCCCGGATGCGGTAGCGCTGTGCCTGGGCGCGCGGTCCATGCGTTATGGCGAGTTGAATCTTCAGGCCAACCGTTTGGCCCATGCGCTGATCGCCCAGGGTGTCGGCCCGGAAGTGCTGGTGGGCGTCGCGGTGGAGCGCTCGTTCGAGATGGTGGTCAGCCTGCTGGCCGTGCTCAAGGCAGGCGGCGCCTATGTGCCTCTGGACCCGCAATACCCACGCGAGCGCCTGTTGCATATGCTCGAAGACAGCGGCGTGCGGCTGGTGCTGATCCAATCACATATCGACATGCCGTTGCCCGAAGGTATGGCGACGCTGGACCTGAGTGATGCGGACCTGACTCCATACCCTCAGACCAATCCGCAGGTAACGGTCGACCCGCAAAACCTCGCCTATGTGATCTACACCTCCGGTTCTACCGGCAAGCCCAAAGGCGTGGCGATCAACCACGCAGCACTCACCGAATTCTCGAGTATTGCGGCAGGTTACTCGCGACTCACTCAGGAGGATTGCGTACTGCAATTCGCCACCCTGAATTTCGATGGTTTCGTCGAGCAGCTGTACCCGGCGCTGACCCATGGCGCCACGGTTGTCCTGCGCGGCCCGGAGTTGTGGGACAGCGCTCGGCTGTACGAAGAAATCATTAGCCAGGGCATCACCCTGGCCGATTTGCCAACGGCCTACTGGAATCTGTTTTTGCTTGACTGCCTGGCCGCCGGCCCTCGCTCCTATGGTGCATTGCGTCAAATTCATATTGGCGGCGAAGCCATGCCGCTAGATGGCCCAGCACAATGGTTGAAAGTCGGTCTCGGCCGTGTGCGTTTGCTCAACACTTACGGCCCGACCGAAGCCACGGTGGTGTCCAGCGTGCTGGATTGCACGTCCGGTACTGAAACCATCGGCGCCACTGCCAGCCCGATTGGCCGCTCGGTGCCGGGCCGTGCCCTGTATGTGGTGGACCGCGACTTGAACCTGGCACCGCTGGGCGCCGTGGGCGAGTTGTATATCGGCAGCCACTGGGGGCTTGCGCGCGCTTACCTGAATCGCGCATCGCTCACTGCCGAGCGTTTTGTGCCGGACCCGTTTGGTGAAACCGGCGAGCGCCTGTACCGCACCGGCGACCTGGCGCGTTACCGCGCCGACGGCGTGATCGAGTGCGTCGGCCGTGTGGACCATCAGGTGAAGATTCGCGGTTTCCGCATTGAATTGGGGGAAATCGAAGCATTGCTGCTGGCCCAGGACGGCGTACGTGAAACGCTGGTGTTGGCCGCCGATAATCAACTGGTCGCTTATGTGGTCGCCGAGCAGCAAGACGGTGAAACACTCAAAAATGCGCTGCGCGAACAATTGCCGGATTACATGGTGCCGGCGCACCTGATCTTCCTCGACCGCATGCCGCTGAACCCCAACGGCAAGATGGATCGCCAGGCGTTGCCAAAACCCGACGCCAGCCAATCGCAGCAGGCCTGGGTTGCCCCAGTGACTGAGCTGGAGCAACAGGTTGCAGCGGTATGGGCCGATATTCTTGGCGCCGAGCGGGTCGGGTTGACCGATCACTTCTTTGAGATGGGCGGCCACTCGCTGTTGGCGATGCAGGTCATCTCACGCCTGCGCAACCTGTTGGGCCGGGAAGTGGCACTGCGAAGCCTGTTCGAACAACCGCGTCTGCAAGGGTTTGTCGCCGCGCTTTCGACCGACAGCGGCATGCCACTGGCACCGGCGTTGGTTGCGGTCGGACGCGATCAGCCCTTGCCGCTGTCCTATGCCCAGGAGCGCCAATGGTTCCTCTGGCAACTGGACCCGAGTAGCGCCGCCTACCATGTGCCGAGCGCTCTGCGCCTGAAAGGGCGCCTTGACCTGTCGGCACTGCAGCGCAGTTTTGACACCCTGGTAGCGCGTCACGAAAACCTGCGGACTTACCTTCAGCAGGACGGTGAGCGTGCTGTTCAGGTGATCGCCGAGCAGGCCAGCGTTGAGGTCGCCCGGGTCGACATCGGCGCATCAGCGATCCGTACCGAAGTGGAGTCGCAGATCGCGCGGCCTTTCGACCTGACTCAGGGGCCGCTGATGCGGGCGAGCCTGCTGCGTGTGGCCGAGGACGATCATGTGCTGGTGCTGGTGCAGCATCACATCGTTTCCGATGGCTGGTCGATGCAGGTCATGGTCGATGAGTTGGTGCAGCTGTACGCCGCTTTCAGCCTGGGCCAGGCACCGCAATTGCCAGCGTTGCCGATCCAGTACGCTGACTATGCCGTTTGGCAGCGCCAGTGGATGGAGGCGGGCGAGAAGACTCGCCAGCTGGAGTACTGGCGCGGCCTGCTCGGCGGTGAACAACCGGTACTGGAGCTGCCGCTGGATCACGCCCGCCCGAGTCAGCAAAGTCATCGCGGCGCGAGCCTGGACATCCAAGTGCCGCCCGCCCTGGTGACGGAGCTGCGCGCGCTGGCCCAGCGCGAGGACGTGACCCTGTTCATGTTACTGCTGGCGTCGTTCCAGGCCCTGTTGCATCGCTACAGCGGTCAGTCGGATATCCGCGTGGGCGTGCCCGTGGCCAACCGCAACCGCGTGGAAACCGAACGGTTGATCGGCTTTTTCGTCAACACCCAGGTGCTCAAGGCCGATATCGATGGGCAGACCACCGTTGCGCAGTTGCTGGCCCAGGTCAAACAGCGTGCGCTGGACGCCCAGGCTCATCAGGACTTGCCCTTCGAGCAGTTGGTGGAAGCCTTGCAGCCTGAGCGCAACCTGAGTTTCAACCCGTTGTTCCAGGTGCTGTTCAATCATCAGACCCAAGCCAGTGGCCGCGATGAAGATGAGCAATTACCCGGTCTGCACGTCAGTGGCCTGGAGTGGGACAATCATACCGCCCAGTTTGACCTGAGCTTGAACACCCACGAGTCCGCCGGGGGGCTTGCCGCCTCGTTGACTTACGCCACGGACCTGTTCGAGCTTGCCACATTGGCGCGGATGGCGGCCCATTGGCTGAACCTGCTCAATGGCATGACCCGTGATGCCCAGCAGCGTATCGGCCAGTTGCCGCTGCTGGAACCTCAGGAGCAGCAAGCAGCCGTTCACGATTGGAATTCCACCGCGCGAGAATACCCGTTGCAACGTTGCGTGCATCAGTTGATCGAAGAACAGGTCCTCCGCACACCGGATGCGCCTGCCCTGGTGTTTGGTCAACAGTGCGTGGACTACGCCGAGTTGAACCACCGCGCCAACCGACTCGCCCATCGCTTGATCGAAGCCGGTGTGGGCCCGGATGTGCTGGTGGGGCTGGCGGTCGAGCGCTCCATCGAAATGGTCATCGGCTTGTTGGCAGTACTCAAGGCTGGCGGTGCCTATGTGCCGCTCGACCCTGAATACCCGCGTGAGCGGCTGGCGTATATGCTGGAAGACAGCGGAGTGAAACTGTTGCTGACCCAGGCGCATTTGCTGGACCAGTTACCGATTCCATCCGGTTTGGAAACCCTGGTGCTGGGCGGATCTGTGTTCGAACGCTATAGCGAAGAGAACCCGGGCATCGTTTTGCACGGCGAAAACCTCGCCTACGTGATCTACACCTCCGGTTCCACCGGTCAGCCCAAAGGCGCCGGCAACCGTCATTCGGCACTGACCAACCGGCTGTGCTGGATGCAGGAAGCCTACGGCTTGAATGCCCGCGACAGCGTACTGCAAAAAACGCCGTTCAGTTTCGACGTGTCGGTATGGGAGTTCTTCTGGCCACTGATGACTGGCTCGCGGCTTGTCGTCGCCGCGCCGGGGGATCACCGCGATCCGCAAAAGCTGGTCGCACTGATCAATGCGCAGCGGATCACCACATTGCACTTCGTGCCTTCGATGTTGCAAGCGTTCCTCCAGGATTCGGCGGTTGCCAGCTGTCACAGCCTGCAGCGCATTGTGTGCAGCGGCGAGGCGCTGCCCGTGGATGCCCAGCAGCAAGTCTTCGCCAAATTGCCGCAGGCCGACCTGTATAACCTGTATGGCCCGACCGAAGCAGCCATCGATGTGACCCACTGGACCTGCCGCGACGAAGGCTGCGACACGGTGCCGATTGGTGAGCCCATCGCCAACCTGCGCACTTATGTGTTGGACGCCGACTTGGCCCCCGTGCCGGTCGGCGTCGCTGGGGAGCTGTATCTCGGCGGCGCGGGCCTGGCACGCAGTTATCACCGCCGTCCGGCGCTGACTGCCGAACGTTTCGTTCCGTGTCCGTTCCACAACGGCGCGCGCCTGTATCGCACTGGCGATCGCGTGTGCCAGCGTGCAAATGGCGTCATTGAATACCTGGGCCGTCTTGATCATCAGGTCAAGCTGCGCGGTTTGCGTATCGAGCTGGGAGAAATCGAAGCCCGCCTGCTTGAACATCCGGTTGTGCGTGAGGCCACCGTGCTGGCAGTCGATGGCAAGCATCTGGTGGGTTACCTGGTGCTGCAACAGGCCGGCGACGATTGGCGCGAGCGGTTGAGCGCCTATCTGGCCAGTCACGTGCCGGACTATATGGTCCCGGCGCAATGGGTAGTGCTGGAACAGATGCCCCTGAGCCCCAACGGCAAGCTAGATCGCAAGGCCCTGCCCAGACCGCAAGCGAGCGACCGCGATTACGTTGCACCACAGACCGGACTGGAACAGCAGCTTGCCGCCGTGTGGGCGCAAGTGCTGGAGGTGGAGCGTGTGGGGTTGCACGACAACTTCTTCGAGCTGGGCGGCCACTCGTTGCTGGTGTTGTTGCTCAAGGACCGCATCCACAAGGCCTGCGGTGTCACGCTCGCCGTCAATCAACTGATGCTGCACCCGACGATCGCAGGCCAGGCGCGCTGTATCGAGGGAGATGTCGGTGGCTCGTTGATCGTCAGGCTCAACAGCCAGACCCAGGGCACGCCGCTGTACCTGTTCCACCCAAGCTTTGGCTCGGTGCATTGTTACAAGGCTATCGCCCTGGCATTGCGTGAGCAGCGTCCGGTGTTGGGTGTGATTTGTCGGACCTTGGTGGAAGAGGGCGTTGAGGTGCCGACCTGGGCGCAGATGGTCGAGGACTACACCCAACAGCTGTTGCTGGCCCAGCCCCACGGCGCCTTCCGTCTGGGCGGCTGGTCACTGGGTGGCAACCTGGCGATGGAGGTGGCGTACCGCCTGGAACAAGCTGGCCGGACCGTGGAATTGCTGGGCTGGATCGACGCGCCGCCGCCTGCACGCTTTACCGCATTCTGGCAAGAGGGCGCGCGGGTGGACGAGCGAGTGATTTCCGCCGCCGAACGCCGCGTGGATTTGTTGGCGGTGATGTTCCCGGCGTATGCCGAGCAGATTCGCAACGTCTGGCATATGGCTGCCGGCGAGCAGGATGAGCAGTGGCAACGTGTGTCCGAGTGGGCCGAACTGACCCTGGGCGACAGCTTCCGCGTGCTCAAGGATGAGTTGCAAATCGGCGGCGAGACCGAGCGTTCCTGGGCGCTCAAGCAGGTGCTGGACGAGCGCCTGCAAGACGCCGACTACCGTGCGATCAAGGCTCCGGTCAATTGCTGGTGGGCCGCCCTGAGCGAAGGCGGTATTCACCAGGCGCTGATTGAGACCGGCATGCGCGAAGTGATTGGCCAGTCAGGCATCCAGCGCTCGGTGGTGATCGACACGACACACCATCGGATCGTGGACAACGCCGAGTTCATCAGCAGTTTTGTCTCGGCAATGGAGTAAGCGGTTGCGGTAACAGACGCCCCTGGCCAGTGATGACCAGGGGCGTTTTGCTGTCTGGTGTCCCCCTCGCCGGCACTGCATTCACCCAGGCATGCGCAACGGGTACAAAAAAGCCCCTGGTCATGTGACCAGGGGCTTTTCTTTTGGGGGGGCTTAGAAGTCCCAGCGTGTGGTGACCATTACGTTGCGTGGATCGCCAGGGTAGGCTGAGTCATAGAAGCCGATGTTGGTGTAGTAGTGCTTGTCGAACAGGTTGTTGACGTTGAGGGTCGCCGAGAGGTTTTCGGTCACTTGGTAACGGGTCATCAAGTCAACCAGCCAGTACGGGTCCTGGGTGAACTTCTCGGAGCGGCCACCACCGGGGTAGCCCCAGTTGTTGACGGTCTGCCAGCCGGCGCTCTGCCAGCGTGCGCCGCCACCAATGGTGAGCTTGTCCAGGTTGCCCTGCAGTTTGTAGGTGGTATAGAAGCTCACCTGATCTTCCGGTTCCCAGGTGGCAACCTTCTTGCCGTCGTCATCGCGGGCGATCTTGTGGGTGTAGCCAGCTTGCAGTTGCCAGCCTCGGGCGAGTTCGCCGGAGATTTCCGCTTCGTAGCCCTTGGTCTTGGTCTTGGTGCCGATGTACGAGAAGTCGACGCCTGGCTGGGAGTTCCAGGCGGTATCGGCAAGGGGACGGTTTTCTTCGTGTACTTCGAAGTAAGCGAGGCTGGAGTTCAGGCGGCCTTCGAAGAATTCACCCTTGAGGCCCAGTTCATAGTTCTTGCCTTCGTTCGGGTCGAGCATGGTACGGGTACGTGTGCGGTACTGGGTTTGTGGCTGGAAGATTTCGGTGTAGCTGGCATACGCGGTGAAGTTGTCGTTCAGGTCATACGTCAAGCCGGCGTAGGGCACTACCTTGCCGCTTTCCTGGGTGTCGCTGGTACCGGTGACCTGATAGTTGGCGATACGTGAGCCGAGTAACAGGTGCAGCTCATCCGTCAGGCTGAAACGGCCAGTCACATAGGTACCGGTCTGGCGGGTGGTTTCGTCATTGATCTTGGTGGCAGTCCACAGCGGCTCTATGGCCTGGCCGTGCCAGTTGTAGAAGTCATAGGAGTTGTTGAAGTAGGTGGTCGCGGTGTAGTCCTTGGCTTTCCATTTGGAGATGGAAAGGGACTGGCCGATCACCAGTTCGTGTTCGCGGCCGAACAGCTCGAATGGCCCCGAGGCGTATACATCGAGGCTGTCGCTGGTGGTGTCGCCGACGTATTTGCGCGCATAAATGGAGCTGGCCGTGGCGGAATCCTGGGAAATGTAGCCCAGCGGCGCGTTATAGCCATTGATCTGGTGGTTGTACTGGCCCTTGGTGACCCAGCCATTGTCGAACGTATGTTCCAGGGTGGCGAACGCAGTGCGGCTGTACTGCTCCCATGAGCCCCATTTTGGGCCGTTGTTGAACGAACGCGGCAGGTCCAGCTTGTTGCCGGTAGCATCAAAGATGGTGCGCGTTCCGGTCCAGCTGGAGCCTTTCGGGTCGCTGTCCTGGTAGTCGGCGCCAACGGTCAGCAGGGTGTTTTCGTCCAGGTCGAATTCGAGGATGCCGTAAAACACACCTGTCTTGCGCGAATAGTGGTCGAGGAACGAGTGTTTGTCCTGATAGGCCGCAACGGCACGGCCACGCACGTTACCGGTTTCGGTCAGTGGGCCGCTGACGTCGACCTGGGAGCGATAGTTATCCCAGGAGCCGGCGCCCAGCTCGATGCTGCTCTTGAACTCGGAGGTCGGCTTTTTGCGGATCAGGTTGATGGTACCGCCCGGGCCGCCGGCGCCGGTGAGCAGGCCGGTGGCGCCCTTGAGCACCTCGACGCGGTCGTAGATCGCCATGTCGGTCAGGGTCTGGCCGGCCGAGTATTGGGCGTCGCGCAGGGTCGGAATACCGTCGTATTGGAAGTTGACGATAGAGAAACCACGGGAATAGTAGTTGGTGCGCTCGGTGTCATAGGTCGACACGGTGATGCCCGGGGTGTGGCGCATCACGTCATCGATAGCGTTGAGCCCGAAATCATCCATCACCTGACGCGTCACCACCGAAATCGACTGCGGCGTTTCCCGTGGCGTCAGCACCAGGCGCGTCGCCGTGGCGATGGTCCCTGGGGTATACGAACCCGTGCCTTCTGTCACGGTGCCCAGCTGGTTGGCAGTGACCTGCGTGGTCCCCAGCTCCAGCCCCGAAGACGCGACCGCGCTGATGGTGATCGTGTTGCCCTGCTGGCCATAACTGACGCCGGCGCCCTTGAGCAGGGTGGCGATGGCCTTGCTCGGATCTTGCTTGCCCTTGACCGCGGTGCTGTTCTTGCCTTGCACATCTGTCGGGCTGTACAACACCTGCAGGTTGGTCTGGCGACCAAATTCCTGCAGCGCCGTCCCCAACGGCTGTGCGGGAATGTCGATCTCGATCTCCTGGGCCTGCACATAACTGGCCATGGGCAGGGACACCGCGAGGGCAAGCGCGCAAGGCTTGAGGTTGAAGTTCAGTGCCCGTCGCATTGATAGCGCTTTGCTCAGGGGGCTGAGACCGAGTCGTACTGACATGGATGCGTTCTCTTCTGTGTTTTTAGGTTGGCAGTTTATAGGTGTTTATTGAGGTCAATTCTCATTACCACTAGTGAGACGTTCCTACCTGCAGAAACCGGAAAAGAATTTTCAGGCCGGTGCCATTTCGTGCACCACCTGGCCCGCACGCAGCCGCACCAACTGATCGGCGATATCGAAATAGCGGTCGTCATGGCTGATCACGATGATGGTCTTGCCCAGGCGCTTGAGGTCCGGCAGCAGCTCGGTGTAGAAGACGCGGCGGAAAGCCGGGTCCTGGTCGGCGGCCCATTCGTCGAACACCAGCACCGGGCGTTCTTCCAGCCAGGCATTGACCAGCGCCAGGCGCTTGCGCTGGCCGGTGGAGAGGTCGGTGGTGCTGAACACGCCGTCCTTGACGCTGACCTTGTGCGCGATTTCCAGGCGCTCCAGGTATTTGGCGGCACTGTCCAGCGACTGCGTGGCGCTGCCTTGGACCAGGTCATCGAACAGGTAGTAGTCGGCGAAGACCGTGGTGAACAACTGGCGGTAGTCGTCGCGCGCGGTGTCGGTCACGGTGTCGCCGTTGAGGCGGATTTCGCCGGCGTGGGGTTGATACAGGCCCAGCAACAGCTTGATCAGGGTGGTCTTGCCGCAGCCGTTCTCGCCGACGATAAACACGATATCGCCCTGCTTGATGCTCAGGTTGATCGGCCCCAGGTGGAACGGCTGGCTGCCTTCCACTGGTGGCGGGCTGTACGTCACGCCGCGCAATTCCAGGCTGTTGACCACCGGCGTGGGGGCTTCGCTGCCATCCATCAGCAGGTGGGGCTCGGGGGACGAGAAGCGGTCGGACAGTTCGGAGATCCGCGCAAAGGCAATGCGCGCCTTGCCGATGATCGGCAAGTAACCCACCACATGCTCCAGCGGGCCTTTCATGTACAGCAGCACCAGCACGAAGCCGGTGATCACTGCCGGGTCCGGGTTCGGGCTATAGGCCTGCATGGCAAGGGCCAGGCCGATGACCACGAAGAACAGCATCGAGCCAAAGGTCTTGGCGACGATGTAGATGTTCACCGAGCGCACCTGGATATCGCTGATCCGGTCAGCGGTTTCCTGGATGCGGTGAGTGTTCATGCGATAGCGGCGGGGCCGGTGGATGCGCAACTCCTTGGCCCCCGAAGCGATTGCAGAGTAGTAGCGTTGCAACTCGTCTTCCAGGTCGCGGGCCTGGTCGAAGCCGCGAATCCCCTTGTGCCCGGCAATGAATTGCACGCTGCTGCCAATGACGATGGCGACGATCATCATCAGGAACATCGGCACCGACAAGTACGCCAGGTAGCCCAGGCAGCCGAGGGTCACGGTCGTTGCGATGGCCAGTGGGGTGAACGCGAAGGAAAAATCACTGATGGTGTCGACGTCGTGGGTCAGCACCGGAATCAGCCGGTGGGAACGATACTGCTCAATCTGTTCGATGGGGGCCGACAGAACCTTCTCGCCGAGCTCCTTGCGCAGTGCCGCAATGATCCGCTGGCCCACGTAGTTGGTGCCGATATCCGACACGATCGAACTGGTCAGCGCCAGCACGCACAGCGCCGCAAATGTCAGGATCACCCCCTGCGTCATCCCGGTGGAGGAGTGCAGGGCGTTGTTGATGGTCGCCAGCAACAACGTGATGGCCAGGCCGCCGGCCATGCCCAGGGCGACGGAAACGATCACGAGGGTGCGAAAGGGCCTGAGCAATGCGAGCAAACCGTTGAAGGCGCCGCGCTTGGGGTCGGTCATAAATACTTCCCGGAAAATGAAAAAGAGGGGGCTGGGCACACAGACCCTTACCCATGACAAACGAAGGATTGGCGCGACTATTTAGCTCGGCGTGCCCGGCGGGGGCGGGGGCGGATAAATTGCACGAAGGCTGGTTCGTTCTTGTGGTGTAGGCGCACGCGTATTGGCGCGTGCCTGATCTATCCAGCGAGAGCGAAACAATGACGAAAAAGAATCTGGTGTACGTGTGGTCCCTGCGCAATGCCGCCGCCGACAAGGCCGGGCAGCCGGTGGCCTACAAGGACCACGAGCGCTACATGATGTCGGTGCTGGAATCCCTGGCCGGGGCGCTGAATGACACGCCGCTGGGCGAGGCCTACAACCTGGTGGGGGTGGTGTATGACGATGACGAGCAGAACCCGCGGGACCAGCAATTGGTCAGTGACTACGGTTTTGCCTACCAGCCGGGGCGCCAGTGGCTTTACCCGGCCGATCTGCGGGTGCAGGGGCGCCTGGTCAATGATTTGCTGTTGAGCGTGCCGTCCACCTATCGTCGCCTGCCACGGGGCAGTGCGGAACACATCGCCGGCAAGCAGGATTTCGAACGCCGCCTGCACGACACGTTGGTGGAATTGAAGGCCGATATCGTGGTGCTGGACGGTCTGCTGGTGATCCTCGATGAGCTGGTACGCCCCGGGGCGCCGTTTGCCCGCCGCATCATGAACATCCACCCGGGCATTACCCGCATCGAGTCGCCTTACGAGCGCCGGGGCGCCTATGCAACCTGGAACGCCCTGTATGGCGCGCGCGGGCTGACTGTGACGGATTGGGCGACCAAGGCCACGACGCCATCGGAGCCGCTGTACCTCACCGGCGCCTCGTTCCACTACGTGGATAACGGCATCGATTCGGGCGAAGTGTTCCACGACGTGCTCAAGACCGAGATCTCGCCCGAAGACACCATCCTCGAGTTGCGCTGGAACAACTTCAACAACAGCCTGTTCCCGGCGTTGCATGAAGGGTTGGCGTTGTTGGCACAAAAGGGCTTCTAAAGCAGCCACGGCTAAACAAGGTGGGAGCGGGCTTGTTCGCGAATGCGGTGCATCAGTCGACTTATCCGGTGACTGTCACACTGCATTCGCGAGCAAGCCCGCTCCCACAGGGGCTTCCTGCGTTACTACAGGTCGCGCACTACCCTGAACCCAATCCAATCTCCCCGCGTCTGCGGGTAGATGGTGTTGCGGTTGCCCGAGCGCGAGAACACCGGCGCCTCGCCCCAGTCATTGCCGCGAATCATGTAGCCCTCGCAGTTCGGCTCCATCCACGCACTGCCGTCGGTGGGCGCGCCGATGTAGTTGGGGTGTTCGCAGTCAGCCACCCGTTCGTAGACGTTGCCATGCATGTCGTACAGGCCGAAGGCGTTCGGTGGGTAGCTGCCGACCGGCGACGAGTAGCTGTACCCATCGGCTGGACCATAGGTGTTGGCATGCTTGGCGATGCTGTAGCCCTTGCCTTCATCGAACGGGAAGGGGAACGGCCCGGTTGAGCCTGCGCGCGCGGCATATTCACGTTGGGCTTCGCTGACCATGTGGTATTGCTGGCCGGTTTTTTTCGACAGCCAGGCCACGTAGTGCTTGATGTCGTCCATGTCCATGCACACCGCCGGCTGGCGCGGGCCCTGGGGATAGCGCGGCTTGCTGGCGATGCACTCGCGGCCGGGGCGCGTGTCGCCATCGGCGATCTTCACGCCGGTCTGGCGGACATAGCTGTCCCATTCGCCAGCGGTGATGTGTAAGCGGCTCATGGCGAATGGCTTGGCGAAGGTCACGTCGTGCATCGGGCCTTCATCCGGTTCGCGGCCGACTTCATCTTCCGGCGTGCCCATGGTGAAGGTGCCAGCGGGCAGCACCACCATTTCCGGGCAGTCCTTGCAGTCCTTGAACACCTTGCCGGGTTGTTGCGCGGCGGCCTGGGCCAGGCTTGGCAACAAGGCACCGCACAGGGCGGTGAGTGCCAGTGCCGTGAGGGGTTTGTTCATGGAGTCCTCTCATTCAACGTGGAAAAAGTGTGCGTTACACCCGTTGGCCCAGCACGGTCATGAAACGCTGGATCTCATCGGAATCATTGAGCAGGCCGGGCGCGGTGCGGATCACCGGGCCGACATCACGGTCCACCGCGTCGATGACCACACGGTTTTTCATCATGTAGGCCGCCACGGCATCGCTGTCCTGGCCCTTGACCCGGAAGAAGGTAAAGCCGGCCGACAGCTCGGGGCTGCGTGGGGTAACCAGTTCGATCTTCGGGTGCGTCAGCAGTTGATCTTTCAATTCGGTATTCAGCGCATGGATGCGCGCCTGCACCTGCGCCTTGCCCAGCTGCAAATGCAGCTTGAAGGCCTCGTCCGCCGCCCAGCGATGCTCGAAGGCGTGGTAGCCGCCCGGGGTCATGATGGTGGCGAAGTCCTTGTCTTCGGAGAAGGTCGGCACCATGGGGGTCACGTATTTGTTGTCCGGATCGCGGGCGCACACCAGTCCGGTACCGCGTGGGCCGAACATCCACTTGTGGGTGCCGGCGATGAAAAAGTCGCAATGCATGTCCGGGAAATCGAGGTTTTCCACGCCGAAGCCATGCACGCCGTCGACCACGTAGAGGAGGCGGTCCCTGTCGTCGCGGTGGCGGTTGTGTTCTTCCACCAGCTTGCCGATCTCGCCGATGGGCAGTTTCACGCCGCTGCCGGACTGCACCCAGGTCATGCCCAGTACGCGGGTGTTGGGGCGGATATTGCGCTGGATGTTGCCCAGCACCTCGTCGACGGATACCCGGTTGGCATTCTCGAACAGGCGAATCTTGCGGACCTGGGTCTGCTCCTTGCGTACGCGAAAATCCAGGCTGAACGCGGTGGCATAGTGTTCGTGGACGGTGGTGAGGATCTCCTGGTCAGGGCGTACCTTGATCCCGCCGTAAATCATCGCCAGCCCTTCGGAAGTGCTGCCGGTGAGGGCGATCTGCGGCGGTGTGGCCTTCAGGTAGCGGCCGGCCCACTCGCGTACCTGGCCTTCACGCTTCCAGGCTTCCTGCAAGTCCCAGTCCATGGCCAGCCCTGGGTTGCGGTCGATCTGTGCGCGGTAACGCTCGATGGCGTCGCGCACCGGCTTGGGATGGGTAGCCACCAGGAAGTTCGAAAAGTGCAGGTAATTGGGGTCCTGGTTGAACAGTTGCTTGAGCCCCGTCCATGGGTCATCTGCTGCAGTGGCGGCGAGTGCCTGCGGGAGCAGGGCGGCACCCAGTGGCAGGCTGGCGGCAAATACACCCGCTTGCTTGAGAAACGTACGGCGGTCGGTCATGGACTGGCTTCTAGGTGATTAGCGATTGGCCAAGGGCTTGGCGGCTTTTTGTACCTGGTCCCACACCCGCAGGAAATTACCTCCCCACAGCTTGGCGATATCGGCTTCGGAATAGCCGCGCTGGATCAGTTCGGCAGTGACGTTGCGTATTTCGCCGACGTTGTTCCAGCCCTGGACGCCGCCGCCATCGTTGAAGTCGGAAGCGAGGCCGACATGGTCGATGCCGATCTTGCGCACGGTGTAGTCGATGGCATCCCCCAGGTCCTTGAGGGTGGCCTTGGGTTCTTCATCGAGGATGCCGTACAGCGCGCTGGCGTACTCGCCGAACTTGTGTTCCGGCCAGGCGGCAATGATTGCGTCGCCCGGCATCAACGCCACGGCCAGGTTGGGCAGCGGTGGCAGGTCGAAGCGTGCGCGCAGGGCGTTGAGCTTGTCCTGGGTCGGCTGGCTCAGCGGGCGCAGGTAGGCGGAGAAGCCCACGATCTGCACCACGCCGCCGCTGTTCTTGATCAGTTGCAGTTCTTTGTCGCTGAGGTTGCGCGGGATATCGACCGACGCGCGCGGCGCCGAGTGCGACGCCACCATGGGCGTGCGGCTCAATTGCGCCACTTGCTCCAGGGCCTTGGTCGACATTTGCGACACGTCGATGATGACGCCCAGGTCATTGAGGCGATGCACCGCTTGCTTGCCAATGTCCGACAAGCCGTCGAGGGCGTCGGTGGAGTCATTGAAAAACGGCAGGGGCCGCGATGAATCTGACCAGGCGTTGTTGCCCACATAGCTGAAACCGAACATGCGCATGCCGCGCGCGGCCCACAGGTCCAGCAGGTTCAAGTCGTTGCCCAGCGGGTAGGCGTTGAGCATGCTGATGAAGATCGCGAACTTGCCTTCGCCGTGCAGACGCCGGAAATCGTCCGGGGTGTAGGCGATGGCGACCTGGTTGGGGTAGTCGCGCACCATGCCGCTGATGATCTTGTAGCGCACTTCCTGTTCGTTGCGCGCCGCCTCGACAAAGCCGTCGGTGGGCTTGTGCGGGGCGTTGGGGCCGTTCCAGATTTCCGGCCAGCCGAAAATCGTCAGCGCCGCACCGGACAAACGCCCGCGTGCCGCCTTGGCCAGGTCGAACTGGCCTTCACCGTCCTTGTCGGCCTCGTTGCCGGCAGTGCCGAAATCCACGGGCACGGTGATATGGCTGTCGAACGACAGCAGCCGATCCTGCATTTCATTGGCTTGCTTGATCACTGCCAGC
>Ga0302347_1000876_pt1 | contig 41243 bp, 30 predicted proteins | sample PhyWR1_FD_202178 | JGI IMG/M metagenome (GOLD analysis project Ga0302347, IMG submission 202178) | Leaf surface microbial communities from wheat plants in UC Gill Tract Community Farm, Albany, California, United States - DLSL W.R1 (v2)... | ecosystem: Host-associated > Plants > Phyllosphere >... | reverse complement strand
TTGTCTGACGGCTTTAGCGCGGTGGTCCCACCTGACCCCATGCCGAACTCAGAAGTGAAACGCCGTAGCGCCGATGGTAGTGTGGGGTCTCCCCATGCGAGAGTAGGGAACTGTCAGACATCAATTAGAAAGAGCCCAGTCGAAAGACTGGGCTTTTTTGCGTTTGTTATCAGGAAAAATACTCACAGTCCGCAGTATTTTGCCCTGAGACAAGGCGGCAAGGGAGGCTGTGAGGGAGCATACACCGGTATGTGACTGAGCTGAACGAGTGCAGCCAACGCGGTATCAGGTCAAAAGACAAAGGACAGTCTGCAGGATTTTGTCCTGAGACATTGCGGCAAGTGAGGGCAGCGAGGAAGCATACATCAGTATGTGACTGAACTGAGCAAGTGCGGCTATTCGATCATTTTGCGATAGAGAGTGTTTTTTTATTATAAATATATTGCTTTGTATATTATGACATGATAGATATTTGTACTATCACTAATTCATTTTTTCTTATGAGTTTTTGAGCCGATCTGTAAATTTTATTTTTAAATATAATAAGGTTAAATATTTAGTTTATATCTCATATACTTATTATGAGATTCTGTTTTTTTGGTTGTGAAAACGACTTCAAGACTATTTTTTATATCATCTTAGTGGGTAACTTATTGAATATATTGTTATTTTAATATAACGAAGCAATAAAAGAAAAAACACTCAGTCTTTTATAATCATATTATATGGTTACAGTCCTCTGCTGATTTTTATATTGAAACTAATGTTTACCTCCTTCTGATTAGCAGATGATAAGGTGTATAAAATAATATAATCATTACCTTTTATTTTAATTGCCTCTGCATTTTGTGATTGTTTTTTCTTGGTTTTTCGGAGAAATAAAAATAAGGATGTTGTGTGGAAAAATATAATGAACATTCATAATAAAACTTTTCTCTCGATAAAAGGAAAACCATCTATGAGCATTAAATATATTCTACCTTCATTGTTCCTGGTAACCTCTGCTTATTCCTTTGCTGATAATTTACCCAGGCATGGATATATAGACTCTCCCCCTAGTCGAGCATTTCTTTGTTCCAGTGCCGGAGGTTCTTTAAATAAAAATTGTGGTGTGGTTAAAGATGAACCTCAATCAATCGAGGGACTTAAAGGATTTCCAGCAGCAGGTCCTGCAGATGGGCAAATTGCAAGTGGTGGTCATCCTTCTTTTAATGCATTAAACGCGCAGTCACCTGGCCGATGGTATGAATTCCCAATGACAAGTGGAGAAAATACCTTTTCCTGGACATTAACTATGCCTCATAGGACTACATCATGGCGATTTTTTATCACTAAGCAAAAATGGGATACATATAGCCCTTTGGTAAGAGCTGATTTTGATTTAATACCATTCTGTGAACAATTTGATGATGGTAGAATGCCTGTAAAAAATGTGAAAATCGAATGTAATGTTCCAGATCGTGATGGATATCAGGTCATCCTGGGAGTATGGGATATAGACGATACCCCTAATGCATTTTATCAAGTTATTGATGTTTATATGACAAGAGGAAATGGCAACGACAATGGCAATGGCAATGGCAATGGCAATGGCAATGGCAATGGAAATGGCAACGACAATGGCAATGGAAATGGCAACGACAATGGAAATGGTAGCGAAAATGATAATAAGGATAAACCGTTTATCAATGACGCTAGCTTAGCTAAATCTCAAACAGATAATGGTAATAATGTATCGTATCGTTTAGAGGTTAAATCTAATATTACTCCTTCTTCAGAACCAGAATATATATGGTCATTGCCGAATAATGCCCAGCAAATCTCTATTGCAGACAATTACAGTCGTTTTACGATTAACAAAAAAGATAATGCACAAGAAGATAAAGTAAAAGTAAATATCAGCGCGGGTACAGAATCTAAAGTATTAGAACAGGATATTCATGTTCCCGGGCTAACTCAGACACAGGAATATGATTATGTATTCCCAGATAATTTTGCATCTTATACCGCAGGTACGATAGTTCTCCAGCCAAAAGATAACAGACTGTATCAGTGCAGGCCTTATCCATACAGCAGCTATTGCTATCAATGGTCTGCTACCGCAAACCAATATGAACCCGGTGTTGGTTTCGCCTGGCAGTCAGCCTGGATCTTGCTAAATTAAAACTAAAACAAGATAACCTGACCGAGGCGTCCGGAGCCTGTACATGATGTGGTGTACAGGTTCTGCATACGTCATATCTCAAGTTCTCAGGGTATGGCTTTCGCAAAGTCTGACGAATCACATAAAAAATTATATTCTGTATATGAAACATTTTCACCTTTAGGCGATAGGCTCGACATCATCGTGTAAACTCGATATTGTTAGGCATCTGGATGTCTAAACGTTTAAACGTATGCTTTGAGGATATAAGGTTATGCCGATTCGGGTGCTAGACGAGTTACCTGCCGTCAATTTTCTGCGTGAAGAAAATGTCTTTGTTATGACAACATCACGTGCGAGCAATCAGGAAATCCGTCCACTAAAGGTACTGATACTGAATCTGATGCCGAAAAAGATTGAGACGGAGAACCAGTTTCTGCGTTTACTCTCTAACTCGCCATTACAGGTTGATATTCAGCTATTGCGTATCGATGCACGTGAGTCACGTAATACGCCTACTGAACACCTCAATAACTTCTACTGCAACTTTGAAGATATCAAAGACGATAACTTCGACGGGTTAATCGTCACCGGTGCGCCACTGGGGCTGGTTGAATTTAACGATGTGGCTTACTGGCCGCAAATTCAGCAGATATTGCTGTGGGCAAAAGATCATGTCACCTCGACACTCTTTGTCTGTTGGGCGGTACAGGCGGCACTCAATATTCTCTACGGCATCCCAAAACAAACGCGTAATGAAAAGCTATCAGGGATTTATAAACATAATATCACCCACCCGCATGCGCTTTTTACCCGTGGATTTGACGATTCATTCCTTGCTCCCCATTCACGTTATGCTGATTTTCCGGCAGATCTGATCCGTAATCATACTGATCTTGAGATCTTTGCTGAGTCTGAAAGTGGCGATGCTTACCTGTTTGCCAGCAAAGACAAACGTATTGCCTTTGTCACCGGCCATCCGGAATACGATGCTTTGACGCTGTCTGGTGAATACTTCCGCGATCTTGAGGCTGGCCTTGAGCCAGAAATTCCTTATAACTACTTTCCTGATAACGATCCGGCAAATCCACCGCGTGGAACCTGGCGTAGTCATGGTAATTTATTATTTACTAACTGGCTGAATTATTACGTTTATCAGATAACACCATTCGATTTACGCCATATGAATCCTACGCTCGACTAAGCCTCTTATGTACTGGAATAGCCCGCGTCACGCAGCGATGTAGAGACTTCATCGCTTTGAGCGTGATGCGATATATGACAGTATGATATGTAAGTCTTTTCATCCCCAGATAATCACCCCAGGGTACAGATACCTTAACAGCCGGTCTGTACCTTGCTCAGTTAACACCAGGAGTCCTGAGTTGAGTAATAAAGTAGAAGAACTAAAACGTCAGCTAAGTGAACGAATCCTGGTGCTGGATGGTGGTATGGGTACCATGATCCAGAGCTATCGCTTTGATGAAAGTGACTTTCGGGGAGAGCGCTTTGCACAGTGGCCCTGTGACCTGAAAGGTAACAATGACCTGCTGGTACTCAGTAAGCCTGAAACGATAGCTGAGATCCACTCTGCTTACTTTGCTGCCGGGGCGGATATTGTTGAAACCAATACCTTTAACTCGACAACCATTGCGATGGCAGACTACCAGATGGAGTCTCTGTCAGCAGAGATTAACTATGAAGCTGCCAGACTGGCACGTGCCTGTGCTGACGAATGGACGGCGCGGACACCCGAAAAACCGCGCTATGTCGCAGGGGTACTGGGTCCGACCAACCGTACCGCCTCTATCTCGCCTGATGTTAACGATCCGGCATTCCGTAATGTCACTTTTGATCAACTGGTTGAAGCCTATCGTGAGTCAACGCGTGCCCTGGTAGAAGGTGGCGCTGACTTAATCATGATTGAAACCATTTTCGATACCTTGAATGCCAAAGCCGCTATCTTCGGGGTAAAAGCTGAGTTTGATGCACTGGGTATTGAGCTACCGCTGATGATTTCCGGGACAATCACTGATGCTTCCGGACGAACGCTTTCCGGACAAACGACAGAAGCATTTTATAACTCCCTGCGTCATGCGGATGCCCTGACGTTTGGACTTAACTGTGCGCTGGGTCCTGATGAATTACGTCAGTACGTGGCTGAACTGTCACGTATTTCTGAAAGCTATGTTACCGCGCACCCGAATGCTGGACTGCCTAACGCCTTTGGTGAGTATGATCTTGATGCGGCGACGATGGCAGATCAAGTCGGTGAATGGGCGCGTGCCGGTTTTCTGAATATTATCGGTGGTTGTTGCGGTACCACACCTGAACATATTGCCGCCATGAGCCGGGCAGTCGCCGGTGTTGCTCCGCGTCAGTTACCTGATTTACCCGTCTCTTGTCGTCTGGCGGGACTGGAGCCACTGAATATTGGTGCTGACAGTTTATTTGTTAACGTTGGAGAGCGGACTAACGTTACTGGCTCTGCCAAATTTAAACGTCTGATCAAAGAAGAAAAATACAATGAGGCACTGGAGGTTGCTCTACAACAGGTAGAGAGCGGTGCCCAAATTATCGATATTAATATGGATGAAGGGATGCTGGATGCCGAAGCCGCGATGGTTCGCTTCCTCAACCTGATAGCCGGTGAGCCAGATATTGCCCGCGTACCGATTATGATTGACTCCTCGAAGTGGGAAGTTATCGAAAAAGGGCTTAAATGTATCCAGGGCAAAGGCATCGTTAACTCCATCTCGATGAAAGAGGGCGTTGAGGCATTTACCCATCACGCAAAACTGGTTCGTCGTTATGGCGCCGCGATGGTGGTGATGGCCTTTGATGAACTCGGTCAGGCCGATACTCGCGAACGCAAGATTGAGATTTGCCGTCGTGCTTACAAAATCCTCACTGAAGAGGTGGGTTTTCCGCCGGAAGATATTATTTTCGACCCTAATATCTTTGCCGTCGCGACCGGTATTGAAGAACACAATAACTATGCCCAGGACTTTATTGGTGCTTGCGAAGATATTAAGCGTGAACTGCCGCATGCCATGATTTCCGGCGGTGTCTCGAACGTTTCCTTCTCGTTCCGTGGTAATGATCCGGTCCGTGAAGCTATCCATGCCGTGTTCCTGTATTACGCTATCCGTAATGGTATGGATATGGGGATTGTTAACGCCGGGCAACTGGCGATTTATGACGATCTCCCGACCGAACTACGTGAAGCCGTGGAAGATGTCGTTCTGAATCGCCGTGATGACGGAACAGAACGTTTGCTGGATTTAGCCGAGCGTTATCGGGGCAGCAAAAGCGATGACAGCGCTAATGCTCAGCAAGCGGAATGGCGTAGCTGGGAAGTACAGAAGCGTCTGGAATATGCCTTAGTTAAAGGTATTACTGAATTTATCGAATCTGATACAGAAGAAGCTCGTCTGCTGGCCAACCGCCCCATTGAAGTGATTGAAGGCCCGCTGATGGCCGGGATGAACGTGGTGGGTGACTTGTTTGGTGAAGGCAAAATGTTCCTGCCACAAGTGGTGAAGTCGGCGCGAGTGATGAAGCAAGCGGTCGCTTATCTTGAGCCTTATATCGAAGCCAGCAAAGAGAAAGGCCGCACCAACGGTAAAATGGTTATTGCCACCGTGAAGGGCGATGTACACGATATCGGAAAGAATATCGTCGGTGTGGTACTGCAATGTAATAACTATGAAATCATCGACCTCGGCGTCATGGTACCAGCGGAAAAAATCCTCAGAACAGCACGGGAACTGAATGCAGATTTGATTGGTTTGTCCGGTCTGATAACCCCATCACTGGATGAAATGGTCAATGTGGCCAAGGAGATGGAGCGCCAGGGCTTTACTATTCCGCTGCTGATCGGCGGGGCGACAACCTCAAAAGCCCATACCGCAGTCAAAATTGAACAAAACTATAGCGGCCCAACAGTCTATGTCCAGAACGCCTCGCGTACCGTTGGTGTCGTTTCATCGTTACTTTCAGATACCCAGCGGGATGACTTTGTTGCCCGGATGCGTAAAGAGTACGAAACCGTCCGCATCCAGCATGCTCGCAAAAAGCCGCGTACGCCTCCGGTCTCATTAGCGGTTGCTCGTGCTAACGCCTCAGCATTTGACTGGGCGGCTTATACCCCCCCGGTAGCACAGCAACTGGGAGTACAGGAAGTCACCGTTGATATTGCGACACTTCGCCCGTATATCGACTGGACCCCCTTCTTTATGACCTGGTCCCTGGCGGGCAAGTATCCGCGCATACTGGAAGATGAAGTGGTGGGTGAAGAGGCTAAGCGACTATTTCATGACGCTAATGAGCTACTCGATATGCTGCATGACACCAAAAAACTGGTGCCGCGCGGTGTTATGGGTCTGTTTCCGGCAAACCGGGTTGACGACGACGTAGAAATCTATCGGGATGAGACACGCGAAGAGGTGCTTACTGTCGGACATCATTTGCGTCAACAGACAGAGAAGACCGATTTTGCTAACTACTGCCTGGCTGACTTTGTTGCGCCAAAAGAGAGTGGTAAAGCAGACTATATCGGTGCTTTTGCGGTTACTGGAGGGATGGAAGAAGATGCTCTGGCAGAGGCTTATGACGCCCAGCATGATGACTATAATAAAATCATGATCAAAGCGATTGCCGATCGTCTTGCCGAAGCGTTTGCTGAATATCTTCATGAGCAGGTACGTAAGGTTTACTGGGGTTTTGCCCCAGATGAAAATCTCAGCAACGAAGAGCTGATCCGCGAGAATTATCAAGGAATTCGCCCAGCGCCAGGCTATCCGGCTTGCCCGGAACACACGGAAAAAGCCGCTATCTGGGCGTTACTGGAAGTAGAGAAAGTGACGGGTATGCAGTTAACTGAGTCCTATGCCATGTGGCCAGGAGCCTCGGTTGCAGGCTGGTACTTCAGCCACCCGGAAAGTAAATACTTCGCAGTGGCACAAATTCAGCGCGACCAGGTTGAAGACTATGCCCAACGTAAAGGAATGAGTATCAGCGAAGTTGAACGCTGGCTGGCTCCGAATCTTGGTTATGATGCGGATTAATCTATATTGAGTTGAACCTGCTAGTTTAGATATAATCACCAAGGGGAAATATTGCTCCCCTTGGTTTTTTACAGATGATGTTACACCCCCATCTGTAATGTACTGAATCACGTTATCTTTCCAAAAATACCCTTTCCAGTGTCTTGTCTCTTTCTTGTACTAAACCCTTTATACTGAGGGTGTGAATAACCGATTTATCAGGAATAGTCAGAAATATAAGGAGAATTTTAATCCGTGCTAACTTTGTTACACCTGCTTTCTGCCGTTGCTCTATTAGTGTGGGGCACACATATTGTTCGTACCGGGATTATGCGCGTGTACGGGGCAAATCTGCGCAGCGTATTGAGTCGTAGCGTAGAAAAGAAACCCGTCGCTTTTTGTGCAGGGATCGGTGTGACCGCCCTGGTACAGAGTAGCAATGCTACCACCATGCTGGTGACATCCTTTGTCGCCCAGGACTTGGTGGCGCTGACCCCTGCGCTGGTGATTGTGCTCGGCGCCGATGTCGGTACCGCACTGATGGCGCGCGTACTCACATTCGATCTCTCCTGGCTCTCTCCGCTGCTTATTTTTATTGGCGTCGTCGTTTTTCTGAGCCGTAAGCAGAGTCGTGCCGGACAGCTGGGGCGGGTTGGTATTGGTCTGGGCTTAGTATTACTGGCCCTTGAGCTGATTGTAACCGCAGTGACCCCAATCACTCAGGCCTCAGGCATCAAAGTTATTTTTGCTTCCCTGACAGGGGACATCATGCTTGATGCTCTGATCGGGGCGGTGTTTGCCATTATCACTTATTCCAGCCTCGCCGCGGTGCTGCTGACTGCCACACTGACGGCAACCGGCATCATCTCCTTTGATGTGGCATTGTGTCTGGTGATTGGTGCGAACCTCGGCTCTGGTTTGCTGGCAATGATTAATAACAGCGCAGCGAATGCGGCTGCCCGTCGGGTTGCGCTGGGAAGTTTTCTATTTAAGCTGGTGGGGGGCGTGATAGTCCTGCCTTTTGTTCATGTGCTGGCGGCACAGATGCAGCGAATCCCATTGGGTCAGGCTGATTTAGTTATTTACTTCCATGTATTTTATAACTTGATCCGTTGCCTTGCAATGGTGCCTTTTGCTGAACCGATGGCGCGTTTTTGCCGACGGGTTATTCGTGAGTCGCCTGAACTTGATACCCGAATGAAGCTTAAACATCTGGATCCGGCAGACCTCGAAATTCCGGCCCTGGGGCTGGTTAATGCGACGCGTGAAACGCTGAGAATGGGGGATGTGCTCGAGCAAATGCTGGATAGCTGGCGTAAGGTTGTCGAGGGTGAACCCCGTGAGGAAAAAGAGCTCCGTAAGCTGGCTGATGACGTCAACGTTCTCTATACCGGGATTAAACTCTACCTGGCCCAGATGCCGAGAGACGGCTTATCTGAAGAGGAATCACGCCGCTGGGCTGAGATAATCGAAATCTCTCTTAACCTGGAACAGGCGTCAGATATTATTGAGCGCATGGGGAGTGCGGTGGCGGATAAAGCACTGGCGGCACGTCGTGCTTTTTCTGCCGAGGGTCTGAAGGAGCTGGATAGTCTGTATCAGCAGCTGTTGAGTAACTTACAACTCAGTATGTCGGTCTTTTTCTCCCGAGACATCAACAGTGCTCGGCGTTTACGACGGAATAAACACCGTTTTCGTATTATGAATCGTCGCTATTCTCATGCTCATGTTGACCGCTTGCATCAGCAAAACGTTCAGAGTATTGAAACCAGTTCACTGCACTTAGGCTTACTGGGGGATATGAATCGACTGAATTCCCTGTTCTGTACGGTAGCCTACAGTGTCATGAACCAGCCCGATGAAGATGATGAGCGTGATAGCGATTCATAGTACTGAGAGGGTGCTGACAGGCAGATTATTGTGTCTGAGCACCTTAAGATTCAAACAATGTTCACCAACCTTATTCGCAAGGCCCTGCGGGTAAGGTATAGTCCTGGTTTTGCGGAGGAACCATGCTGACTGATTCATCTATTCGTCTTAATAAATATATTAGCGAGAGTGGGATTTGCTCGCGTCGTGATGCTGATCGTTTTATCGAGCAGGGGCTGGTTTTCATTAATGGCAAACGGGCCAAAATTGGCGATCAGGTACTGGCTGGCGATAGCGTAAAAGTGAATGGTCAGCTAATTGAACCTCGTCAGGAAGACGATTTAGTCCTGATAGTGCTGAATAAACCGGTGGGTATTGTCAGCACCACGGAAGACGGTGAGCGCGATAATATTGTTGATTTTGTGAATCACAGTAAACGTGTATTCCCGATTGGTCGTCTTGATAAAGACTCTCAGGGGCTGATTTTTCTGACCAACCATGGTGACTTGGTCAATAAGATCCTCCGTGCCGGTAACGACCACGAAAAAGAATACCTGGTGACAGTGAATAAACTGGTCACTGATGACTTTATTCTGGGAATGAGTCGTGGTGTACCGATCCTCGGTACGGTTACGAAGAAGTGTAAGGTTAAAAAAGAAGCCCCGTTTGTGTTTCGTATTACGCTGGTGCAGGGACTTAACCGTCAAATTCGCCGGATGTGCGAACATTTTGGCTATGAAGTCACTAAACTTGAACGCACGCGTATTATGAATGTGGGCCTTTCCGGGCTCCCGCTGGGCGAATGGCGTGACCTGAGTGATGATGAATTAGTTGAGCTATTTAAACTGATTGAAGATTCCAGCTCGGAAGCCAAAGTGGCGAAACCCGCTAAAGCAAAAGCGAAAACTACGGCTTCAGTGGTAAAAAAACCGGCTGCCAGCGGAGCAAAAAATCTGGCTAAGACCCCGGCAGAGCTAGCTTCACGTAAGCGTTTTACTGCGCCAGGACGGAAAAAGAAAGGGCGTTGACAGACAGAGAGGGGAGCAAAGAGATTTTCCCCTCTCTATTGAATCATCGTTTTCCACGTGAGTGGTTGTTGGCTGACCATGAAAAAGAGGCTGAAGTGTCTGGTTTTAATGCGTTTTTCTTTTTAATCTGGCGGGCTTTTTTGGCAACTAACTCACGTGCGGCCATCAGTTTATCAATATAATCTTTTTTTACTTGGTTCGTTTCTGAATTGGTTAATTGACGACCCTGAGCAATGCGTGCGCGATCCAGCAAGGTTTTCAGTTCACGCTGCTCGCTTTCCGTCATATCTTTCTGTGTCAGTCTGACTGTGGACATCTGTACGACCTCTTAGATAACGGTTTTTAGTATAAAACCAAACAGGTTCTATCCACACCAAAATAGCACCAATCGTTAGTTTGTGCTGCTGGCAGAGTAGAAAAATAAAAAAGCCGAACTGATGTTCGGCCTATTGTTATCTGTTTTAAGCTCTAGCCATTATTCAAATAGATTACGGTGCAGCTCTTGAACTACTTTTTCTGCATCATCGCCTGGAACCAGGAAGCACAGATTATAGCTGGATGCGCCATAGCAAATCATACGGATATTGAAGGGTTCAAGCACACCGAACACCTCTTTTCCTACGCCACAAGCCTTCGATAAGTTATTACCAATAATTGCCACCAGAGCCAGATTCTCTTCTACTTCAACACGGCACAATGCAGACAATTCAGTCAACAGGGCGGAGGTCAGTAGGCTGTCACCTGTTGTCGTTGAACCAGTAGTATCCAGGGTCAATGCAACGCTAACTTCAGAGGTGGTTATCAAATCAACTGAAATATTGTGGCGAGCCAGAACCGTGAAGACTTCGACGAGGAAACCGCGCGAGTGCAGCATATTCAGGCTATGCAGAGTCAGCAGCGTCTGTTTACGACGCAAGGCCAGGGCACGGAAAAGCGGTGGGTTTTCGGTTTTATTGCAGACCAGTGTTCCACCTGCAGCGGGATCTTTACTTGAACCTACGAACACAGGAATATCGCTGCGTACGGCGGGCATAAGAGTCGCAGGATGCAAAACTTTGGCGCCAAAAGTCGCCATTTCAGCCGCTTCTTCAAAGGCAATTCTGTCAATACGCTTGGCTGCAGAAACCACACGCGGATCCGTTGTATAAATCCCCGGAACATCTGTCCAGATATCGACTCGTGAAGCATGAAGAGCTTCACCCAGCAAAGCAGCGGTATAGTCGCTGCCGCCACGTCCCAGTGTAGTCGTACGTCCTTTTTCTTCACTACCAATAAAGCCTTGGGTAATGACCAGCGAGTCTGATAAATGTGGCGCTAAATGTTGAGCAACCAGTTCACCGACTGCGGCAACATCTGGTTCAGCACGGCCAAAGCGGTCACTGGTACGCATCACTTTACGCACATCGAACCACTGAACATTAATATCACGTTGGCGCAGAATTTCGACGAACAGCAAGGTGGACATCAGTTCACCGTGGCTGACCAGTTCGTCAGTTAATGCATTAGAGGTTGCCAGAGAAGCGGCTTCTGCCAGAGTTGAAATATTCTCAAGCAGGCGATCAATTTCTTCGCAGATAACCTGTGGCTCTGCAAGATGCTCAATAATGTTGTACTGAATTTTACGGAGCGTATCGATGCTATCCTGGCGGGCATCGGACTCAAGCCCTTCAGCCAGTGCAACCAGTAAATTAGTTACGCCTGCGGAAGCAGACAGCACGACAACGCGAACTTGACTGTCAGACAGAACAACATCGGCACTGCGATTCATCGCCTCGAAATTGGCAACGCTGGTACCACCAAATTTGGCGACTACTATTTGAGACATAACTACCTCGTGTCAGGGTGCCAGATTTCTGGCAAAAATTATTCAGCCTTGGCACAAGGAGAGCGGTATACGGGGTGGACGCAGACGACTACGGATTCACCCAGAAGTGCTCCACCTTGTTGACCGACTTAAGTTCAGAGCTTAGTAAGTCGGTTATAAAACGTTCGTTGACGAACATCCAGGGTGACAACCCAGAGGATTCAGCCTCTGTGGTCGATGGTGAACGTTACCATGCGTTGCATCATCTCGGCGTTACTCCCCCTCATATATCATTGTCGGATTGGCTCCTACGATATGCTACCTGGGTAACGCGCCTCTTCTGGCCTGTGCAAGCACAGGTTAGGCCCTAATAAATAAAGGTTAATAGGGGGGAAGTCAACGCTGGGATTATACGGATTATTTATCGACAGGGGGGGAATAGGAATATAACTAATAGTGCCATACCCGTCATACTTCAAGTTGCTTGGGCGTTGCTGGCGTTCAGGCAGCCGAATCACATAGTCTATCTATGCTCATCGACTGCCTTCTCTTGGCGCCTACAAGCAACTCGAATTATTTAGGGTATATACTTTTGCGTGTTAATTTGAAATAGATAACACACAAACCGAATATGAAAAGCGTCACAATTTTTGCCCGTAGACGTTACAATAAAAATAGTTCCGATTCTTAAATCAAACGAGTATTGCTATGAAAAATATCAACCCAACGCATACCAAAGCCTGGCAGTCACTTCAGAATCATTACGAAGAACTCAAAGATGTCACTCTTGCTGAGTTATTTGCACAAGATAACGATCGCTTTGCAAAATTCTCTGCCACTTTCGATGATTCCATCCTGGTAGACTTCTCTAAAAACCGCATTACCACCGAAACCCTTGATAAACTTCAGGCTCTGGCGAAAGAAACAGACCTGCAAAGTGCTATCAAGTCTATGTTTGCTGGTGAAAAAATTAACCGTACCGAAGACCGTGCAGTACTTCACGTCGCGTTACGTAACCGCAGTAACACGCCTATTCTGGTTGACGGCAAAGATGTCATGCCAGAAGTGAATGCGGTACTGGAGAAGATGAAATCCTTCTCAGAAAATATCATTAGCGGCCAGTGGAAAGGTTACACCGGTAAATCCATTACTGATGTGGTGAACATTGGTATCGGTGGTTCAGACCTGGGTCCATTTATGGTGACGGAAGCACTGCGTCCGTATAAAAATCACCTTAACATGCACTTTGTTTCTAACGTCGATGGCACCCAAATGGTTGAGGTTCTGAAAAACCTCAACCCAGAAACGACTCTGTTCTTGGTCGCTTCTAAAACCTTTACCACCCAAGAAACCATGACCAATGCCCATAGTGCACGAGACTGGTTCCTGAAAGCGGCGGTTGATGAGCAGCACGTTGCGAAACACTTTGCTGCCCTGTCGACCAATGGCGAAGCGGTTGGTGAGTTCGGTATTGATACCGCGAATATGTTTGAGTTCTGGGACTGGGTCGGCGGACGTTATTCGCTGTGGTCGGCAATTGGCCTGTCCATTATTCTGTCTGTCGGCTATGACAACTTTATTGAATTGCTGAGTGGCGCCCATGCCATGGATAAGCACTTTGCTGAAACACCGGCAGAGCAAAATATCCCGGTTCTGCTGGCTCTGATTGGTCTGTGGTATAACAATTTCTTCGGTGCTGAAACCGAAGCCATTCTGCCATACGATCAGTATATGCACCGTTTCCCGGCTTACTTCCAGCAGGGTAACATGGAGTCAAACGGTAAATATGTTGACCGTACTGGTGCGCCAGTTGATTACCAGACCGGACCTATCATTTGGGGCGAGCCAGGTACCAATGGCCAGCATGCTTTCTATCAGTTGATTCACCAGGGAACTAAACTGATCCCTTGCGATTTTATCGCACCTGCAATTAGCCATAATCCACTGTCAGATCATCATCCTAAATTACTGTCTAACTTCTTTGCTCAGACTGAAGCGCTGGCATTTGGTAAATCACGTGAAGTGGTTGAGCAAGAGTTTGCCGCTCAGGGTAAAGATCCTAAGACTCTGGAAAATGTGGTGCCGTTTAAAGTGTTCGAAGGCAACCGTCCGACCAACTCTATTTTGCTGCGTGAAATCACGCCATTTAGCCTGGGCGCACTGATTGCTATGTATGAGCACAAAATCTTCACTCAGGGTGCCATTCTGAACATCTTCACCTTTGATCAGTGGGGAGTAGAACTGGGTAAACAGCTTGCCAGCCGTATTCTGCCAGAACTGAACAACGACCAGCAGGTCACGGGCCACGATAGTTCAACTAACAGCCTGATTAACCGCTACAAAGCATGGCGTGCATAAAACAGTGATATCGATCGGTTGAGATTTAAACGATCGGTTGAATGATTTGCTCGTTCTGCAAGGATCCGTAATCTCTCAGAGGTTACGGATTTTTTTATAACTAATAAAAACAAACAGATGAGATTAACCCTACTTTTTGTATTAAATACCCCTTGCTAACCTATCTTCCAGTAGGTAGATTGAAGTTGTCCTAATCATATAAAGAAACCACTCATGCAGACCCAGGTACTTTAGGGCTTTCCGGTAACTAATCGTTTTTTGTTCTGTGGAGGATAGGATGAAAAAGTTTATTAATGCCTTTATCCGTTCAGACTACGACATGATTATTCTTCGTTTGTCGGTTATATCGATATTTATGCTATTCGGAACGTATAAATGGTTTGATTTTGAAGTGATGGCCCTGGAGCCACTGATTTCTTCAACATGGCTGAATATTCTGTACGTCTTATTTGGCGTCCACGGGGGCAGTTATTTCCTCGGTATTGTTGAAAACATTGCGTTTCTGACTCTTATCATCGGTTTTTTCCGGCCTGGCGCTGGTGTGCTGGGGGATGTCATCACCATCGTTACAGGCATAACGACGCTGAGTTTGTTACCACAGCTGGGGAAAATTGACAGCTTCATCGTCAAAGATGTCCTGCTTATTGGCGCCGGTACTGTGCTGCTGAAATATGACCTGAAAAGATATTTCCATCTCGGCGAGTGCGCGTCTTCCCGGTAGCACAAGAAAATAATCATCAATATGAATTGGAATTAATGGGGCATGAACGCTTTTCCAGACTAACGGGTTTAGCCGAATAGCGGCATAAAGCCAGAAGGTCAGTATATCAAGCCTGATTTTACAAGTAAGTATCATAAGGAAACTGAAATATGTTAAAGAAAACGGTTATTAGCAATACCATCGCTTCCATTTTATTTTTATCACTTTCCGGAATGGCGTTGGCCAGCGATATGAAAAGTCATGGTACACCAGCTCCGGTAGCCAGCCAGCAAGCGATGTCGTCAGATTTTTACGGCGAAATCGTTGGGCAATTTAACAGCCCTGACGGAGAGGTCGTGGGTGCCACGTTACCTGGCAACAGCGTTTCATTTAGCATTCCGGTGCAGGAACATCACGGACAGCATCTCCATTTCGCTTTTATGCATGCCGCTTCTGCGTCAGAGGGATGGTTTTTCGCCCCGATATCGGAGCTGGGGATTAATCTCTCAGATTTAATGGGTAAGAGTGATAAGCCAGTCAATATCACTGAACAGATTGGTCTGTTCCAGGCTCCTGCCGCAGACGTCGTTGGCAAAGTGACGAAAGACAGTGGAAAACTTAAGCATGGGGCTGCATCGAAATTTATGACGGCAGAGCTGACCCGTCATAACGGTATGTTTATCATCAATATTAAAAACGTTTCTGAGGGCGACTATACAACACCCTTTTCCTCTGGTGTGTGGGGTGTAACAAAAACTGCAGCCCGAAGTTTCGACCATGAGTCTTCTTCAGCTCTGTCAAAACTGGCGACTGAAGGACACCGGGATGGGTTGTATAAGCTTGTTCAAAAACAGATACCGGATATAAACGGCACGCCTTCAATGGAGCTGACCAGAGGAGCCGTTAAAATGGCTGAAAAAGAGATGGCGGGTTATAAAAAAATAGGCAGTATCAGTGGAACAGCACAGACTCAGGCAGAGCTGGAAAAGAAATTTGCCATGGCGGCAGCGCAAATGGGAGCCAGATATTACGTTATCACAGGTATCAGTGATAACAACCATACCTTTGGCAGCGCGAATATCTACGAATAGTTAACACGCTTTATGGCCTCCATCCTTAAGGAACGAGAAGTGATGGTGGGCTTTAAAAGAAGAACCCTACTAAAAAGTAGGGTTCTTCAGTAATCTAAAACTTTGTCGACAAGTATTACGCTATCGCTTCTTATCGGACATTTTGCCTACTCCACATATTTTATATGTTTGGGCAATAACAGCAATTTCTTACAGGTTAAAAGTACCGAAAGAAACGTTGATGTTGTTGAAGGAGTTGATGATTTTATTAATCAGTTTCATGATGGCATCCTAAACAAGTGAATTTATTTTGTGATCTGATGCACAAAATATACACATAATTTTCGACCATATCAACTGTTTTTGTGATGTGTATCACAAAATAACCTTCGGTTGTCTTTTAGCCGCAATTCCTCCTCCTGATTTGTCGATGATTTTCTCTGCTTGAAAAAAAATGGCGTATTAGCTAAAAAATTAGATGTGGATCACACTTTAAGCTTGTAATATCCCCTTAATACTTATAATTAGAGGGGTTTTATATGCCAGCTACGCCGCGCGGTGAATGGATATCGAAGATATTACAGGCGGTACTTAATCTGGGATTGATCATGCTTGCTGTGATCCTGATTATTTTCCTCGGAAAAGAGACCATTCATATGGCGGAAGTCCTGTTCGCGCCGACGGAACAAGCCAGTAAGTATATGTTTATAGAAGCACTGGTGGTCTACTTCTTATACTTTGAATTTCTTGCTTTAATCGTTAAATATTTTCAGTCAGGCTACCATTTTCCACTGCGCTACTTCGTCTATATCGGTATTACAGCGATTGTTCGTCTGATAATCATTGATCACAAATCCCCTTCGGATGTCCTGATCTACTCTGGCGCGATCCTGATACTGGTTATTACTCTGTGGTTATGTAATAGCGGTAGATTAAAACGCGAATAATTATCTCGCTACCCACCTGTCTCAGAGGCTATCCCTAGCTGATAGCCCTGCCTTCTTAAGTCCTTGTTTACTGATAATGCGATTTTTATGCTTGTCCGCCCTGTAAAGGTGATTCTGCGTTACAATACCGACAGATATCGTAGCGGAGTATATTTTCATGACCGACGCGCTGTCGCCTTTGCGCGCCTTACAATTTTTCGACTCTCTTCCACAGGAGCTAAGTGCTGCCTGGCTTGACTGGTTATTGCTGGAAGACTCGATGACCAAGCGCTTTGAGCAATATTGCACCCATGTCACGGTTCGTATTGTGCAGGAAGGCTTTATCTCTCAGGATGACTCTCTACCCGAAGCCACTCTTCTTCCGCCTGCTATGCGTTACTGGCTCCGTGAAATAGTCCTTTGCGGAGATGGAGAGCCTTGGTTGCTGGCACGTACAGTCGTGCCAGAAAGCACCCTGGTGGGGCCGGAACTGGCATTACAGCAATTAGGCAGTACCCCGCTGGGGCGCTATCTGTTTAGTTCGTCTTCTTTAACCCGCGATTATATTCAAGTTGGACGTAGCGAAGCGCTATGGGGACGACGTTCTCGTTTGAGGTTGTCAGGTAAGCCGTTGTTACTTACCGAGCTCTTCTTGCCGAACTCTCCGTTATATAAAGAGGAAAGATAATTAATGGAGTGGAGTCTGAACCAGAAAAAATTACTGGCCTATCACCAGCTGATGCGTACCGATAAGCCGATTGGTACCCTGTTGCTGCTGTGGCCGACCTTGTGGGCATTGTGGCTGGCAACGCCAGGTATTCCACCGCTGACTATTCTGGCTATCTTTATGGCGGGTGTCTGGCTGATGCGTGCCGCTGGATGCGTAGTGAATGACTATGCTGATCGTAAGGTTGATGGTCATGTTAAACGTACTGCTCAGCGTCCAATGCCAAGTGGAGCCGTCAGTGAAAAAGAGGCTAAAATCCTCTTTGTCAGTCTGATAGCACTGGCTTTTATGCTGGTGCTTTTACTGAACACGATGACCATTTTGTTATCAGTAGCGGCGCTGGCTCTTGCCTGGATGTATCCGTTTATGAAGCGGTACACCCACCTGCCACAAGTGGTATTAGGTGCCGCTTTTGGCTGGTCGATACCGATGGCTTTTTCCGCGATTGGTGAATCTGTACCGCTGACTTGCTGGTTATTATTTATTGCTAATATTTGCTGGACGGTGGCTTACGATACTCAGTATGCAATGGTCGATCGTGATGATGACCTTAAAATTGGTATCAAATCGACCGCCATTCTGTTTGGTAAGCAAGACAAGTTAATCATCGGTCTGCTGCAAATTGCCGTACTCGTTCTGATGGCGATTATTGGTGTGCTAAATGAATTGAACGGTGCATTCTACTGGTCTCTGTTACTGGCTGGTGCCTTATTTATCCATCAGCAAAAGTTGATTGCTGGCCGTGGGCGGAATGAATGCTTCCGGGCTTTTATGAATAACAACTATGTCGGATTAGTGCTATTTATCGGCATTGCCTTAAATTTCCTGCATTTCTGATACTGAGCAAGCTGTCTGCGATAAAGACGGCTTGCGGTTTTATCTGTCAGCGTTATCCGGCGTCATCTTTCGGGTAAACCACCAGAATAGTCCTGCGAGTAAACTGACGGCTGCGCCGAGCAAACAGACACCCTCCCAGCCAGCATAATCATAGGTAAAAGTCGTACTGATCGCGCCCAGACCACTGCCCGCAGCATAGAACAGCATATAAAGGCCCACCATCCGGCTGTGAGCCTCAGGTAAAGTACGAAAGATTAAACTCTGATTGGTGACATGTAGCGCCTGCCCGCCAAGATCGAGCAAAATTATTCCGATAACCAATGCCCAGAGTGACGCTTCCATCAAGGATAATGGCCACCATGCCAGCAGCAAGAGCGCCAGTGCTGCTGCACTGGTTCGCTGGCTATAACCTCTGTCAGCCCATTGTCCAGCCCTTGCGGCGGTTAATGCACCTACTACACCAACCAAGCCAAAAGCACCAATCAGCGTGTGTGAGAAATGATAAGGGGAGGCACTGAGTGGCAGTACCAGAGCACTCCAGAAGATATTAAATGCCGCAAACATCAGCAATGCCAGGATGCCCCGAACCTGGAGTACCCGTTGCTGACGTAGCAATGTCAGCAGGGAGGTGAGTAAGCGCGGATAGCTCAGGCGATGGGTGGTGGGAGCCAGAACCGGCAAATGACGCCATAACGGCAGGGCGAGAGCCAGCATTAAGGCGGCGGCAGCGAAGTAAACTCCCCGCCAGCCAGCAAGGTCACTGACTCCTCCGGCGAAGACTCTGGCCAGCAACAGGCCAATAAAGACACCGCTCTGAGCAGCGCCCACCACTCGTCCTTGTTCTTCTGGTGCTGCCGCGCTGGCTGCATAGGCTATCAGCCCTTGAGTCATTGCCGTACCCAGCAGGCCGACGGCGAACATACTGACTAACAGAGCCGAGGCCGATTGCACCACCGCGACGGCCAGCAGAGCAATCACCAGGGCCAGCAGCTGTACGGCCATCAGATAACGCCTGTCCAGACGGTCACCCAGTGGGACCACCAATAACAGCGCAGCAGCACAGCCTACTTGTGTCGCGCTGATAACCCCCCCGACAGCCGCCTGGCTGATAGCAAAATCTTGCGCCAGAATATCCAGTAACGGTTGAGCATAGTAGACGTTAGCCACGCTTAAGCCACTGGCGACGGCAAACAGCCATAATAAACTGGCAGGCAAACGCCGGTGTAGAGGGGACTTCTTCATGATGGGATTCTCATTCAAGAAAGTTGCAAAATGAAACTAGTTGAATGCTAGAGCAGGGGGTTTTAAAATGCAACTGGTTATTCAGTCGCTATCAGGAGCCCTTATGCCCACAGAAAAATCGTTACCCTATGAGCCTTGTCCCGTGGCGCGCTCAGTCAGCCTGGTAGGCGATCGCTGGTCGTTTCTGATAGTGCGTGATGCCTTTGACGGTATCCGTCGTTTCGGCGACTTTCAGCGTAACCTTGGTGTGGCACGCAATATTTTGTCTGACCGACTGCAGAAACTGGTCGCGGCTGGGGTGCTGGAAATGCAGGCCGCTTCAGATGGTACGGCTTATCAGGAATATGTACTGAGTGCTAAAGGAGAGAGTCTGTTTCCGGTAGTGGTCGCGATGCGTCAGTGGGGAGAACAGCACTTATTCACGCATGATGAACGCCATTCACAGCTTATCGATAAACAAACGGGTAAACCGGTGACCTATATGACACCGACGGCAGAAGATGGCCGCATGCTGACAGCTGCGACAACTCAAGTACAAAAAATTGACGTGTAATGTGAATGGTGGCGTTATAGCCGGATAAAAGAAAAAAGCGGGTTTCCCCGCTTTTTATATGCTCAGAGATTATGCTGTTGCCACGGGGGCTGGGGCATTATCTTGGGCAGTAGCACTTTCAATGGTCAGCCTGACTTCGGCAGTCACAAGATCTGCCAGCATTTGATAAACCTTGATTGTTTCAACAGGCTCAGCATCACCGGTATCGCTGATATAGCCTTCATCACGCAGGGTTAATACCAGAGAAGTAAACACGGCTTTATCGAAGAATTCCGGAGCATTGATCCCGTGAAGTACCGATAACCGCTGTGCCAGGGTGCGACTTTCACGTTCCAGCGTACCGCGATTAATCGACGGATTAGTGCTGAGTAGCCAGAAGGTGATTGCGTAGCGTTGCAAGGTTTCACGTACCCCGGCGGCCAGAAGTTCCAGCACCAGAGTCTGGGCAGGATTGACCTCTATGCTATCACCGTCGATAACGACCAGCTGCTGGCGTTCTAGCTCAGCCAGTAACTTCTCGACTTCCACTGCCAGCTGTTGCTCATCCCAGCGCAGGAATAGCTCTGCTTTTAACATCGGATAGATAACGGCTATCTGCGACATTAATTCCTGGCGAGTCATCTGACTATGCTGGGTAATAATCGCGGCAATTAGCGACGGCAATACCAGCATATGCATGATGTTATTGCGGTAGTAGGTCATCAGCACTGCTTGCTCACGCGGCAGAATAATGATGTCACCGATGGTATCTTTTTCTACCTCAAACTTATTCATCTGTAGCGCATGATCGATAAGCGCATCCGCTTTCATGGTCGGTGCCGTGGCATCAGGTGAATAAGGAACGTTATGTAGCAGGTCCAGATAACAATTCAGCTGGTCGGTTAACTGCTCCCGAGTCAGTGAACGTTGACGTGATGCCAGCAATGCGGTGCAACATAAGTTCATCGCATTTGCCGCCCCGGCATTGTTAATTCTCACCATCAAATCGGCAGCAATATGATTGACCGTTGGCGTCAACCAGGCCGGGCGAATGGATTCGATAGGATCGATTGAATCGCGCCATTCCGGGACATGCTGATTGAGATAGGTCATCAGTGGCAGAGGTTCACCAAAGTTAACATAGCCCTGGCCCAGGTTACGCAGCTTACTCAGGCCGCGAACCATCTGCAGGAAGCTTTCTTTCTCTTTGGTTGCTCCGCGAAGTTCATTGGCATAGGTACCGACTTCCATCACGTGCTCGTAGCCGATATAAATCGGTACCAGAGTGATAGGGCGGGTACCGCCGCGCAGCATCGCCTGAATCGTCATCGACAGTGTTCCGGTTTTCGGATCCAGCAAACGACCAGTACGAGAACGTCCACCTTCAACAAAGTACTCAACCGAGTAACCACGGCTGAAAAGCTCACCCAGATATTCACGAAATACGGTGGAGTAGAGCTTGTTACCTTTAAAGGTGCGGCGAATAAAGAAGGCGCCCAGACGACGGAAAATCGGACCAGCTGGCCAGAAATTCAGATTGATGCCGGCGGCAATGTGCGGTGGCACCAGACCCTGATGATAGAGCACATAAGACAGCAGCAAATAGTCCATATGACTGCGGTGGCAGGGAACATAGACAATCTCATGCCCATCGTGTGCCAGCTTGCGTACCCGCTCTGCGTTATGGACATTGATCCCCTTGTATAAGCGGTTCCATGTCAGGCCGAGGATTCGGTCAGTAAGCCGCACGGCTTCATAAGAGAAGTTTGCGGCAATCTCTTCCATCAGGGCAATAGCATTCTGCTGGGCTTTTTCATGGGAGATTTTTTTGCTGCGAGCTTCATCTTCAACGGCGCGGGCTATGGCTTTAGAGGCCAGCAGTTTATTAAACAGAGCCTGACGAGCGGGCAGACGCGGGCCAACGGCAGCTAAACGCTGACGAGCAAAATGGGTACGTGCGACACGAGCCAGTTTTTGTGCAATTGACTTATCCGTACCGTGCTCAGTCGCCATACGACGCAGGGATACTGGCGGTGAAAAACGGACAAAGCTATCGCGACCCAGCCAGGAGACAGCAAAAAATTTCTGAAAGCCGTTCAGTGTCCGTAACGGTGGATTAATTTCCCCTTTTTCACGGCCTGGCGAGCGGCCAAACATCACCGAAACCGGAACCATCTGGATATCAAGCTCGGGATTACGCTTATGCAGATCCAGGTAATCGTGGAATAGCTTAATCGACTCCTCTTTTGGCGTGTAATAAGTGAAGACACGCGGCCCGCCGTGGATAAAGACGTAACGGGGTAAAGAGACGCCATCAACTTCCAGAGGTACCAACGGATCCGGAAGATTATGATCCAGACACTGCGCGCGTAACGTGAGTATATCGGCCTTAGAATTATAAGGCAGGACATACATAATTGGGCGCGTAGCATCCAGTCCCAGTTCGCAGATAGGATCTGCGGGGATAGACTTACTTTTTACCAAGATACGTAATGGTAAATTCAGTAATTTATAGTAAATTCGTGACCAGCCTGACATAGACGATGTACAGCCTCAGGTTAATAATACAAATACAGCGCAAGGATACCAGAAACTCCGGGGAATTTCTGTGGCCGGATCATTCAGAGCCCATCCTATTCAGCTATTTTATTTGCCATTTTGACTTTGGGCAGTGCTTAAAATCCTCAGGTACTCTATGTACGCTCTGGTTTCTCTGCACTGTTCGTGTTCAAACTGGCTGTAACAATGTACGCCTACTTAAAATAGGCTGTTAATCTATGAGCATTGACGCTCGAAATTTAAAAAGGTTCTCTTTCCATGGCGAGTAAGGCTACTGGCATCACACGTATCATTAAAGCAGCAGGCTATTCGTGGCAAGGATTAAAAGCAGCATGGTGCAATGAAGCTGCATTCCGACAAGAGAGTGTGATGGCAGTGATTGCAATCGCACTGGCCTGCTGGCTGGATGTCTCTCCTGTCACGCGAATTCTACTGATAGGATCCGTGGTCCTGGTCATGATAGTTGAGATCCTGAACAGCGCTATAGAGGCGCTGGTTGACAGGGTCGGTACTGATTATCATGAGCTTTCCGGGCGTGCTAAAGATATGGGTTCTGCTGCGGTATTGATAGCGCTTATTTTAGCCGCTGTCACCTGGGGAACGTTACTGTGGGCACATTTCCGATAGAGCTCTCAAAATTGTCTGAGTTGCTTGTTTTAGCTTAATTTCTGGTTTCATATTCGCCATTAGCTGTATATACTCACAGCATAACTGTATAAACACCCAGGGGGCGGAATGAAAGCATTAACTACCAGGCAGCAAGAGGTGTTTGATCTTATTCGGGATCATATAGCTCAGACTGGCATGCCACCAACGCGTGCCGAAATTGCCCAGCGTCTTGGGTTCCGTTCTCCAAACGCGGCTGAAGAGCATCTTAAAGCGCTGGCACGTAAAGGCGTTATCGAGATTATCTCCGGCGCCTCTCGTGGTATTCGGTTGTTGATTGAAGAAGTACGGGGTCTGCCTCTGATTGGACGAGTCGCTGCCGGGGAACCGCTATTAGCCCAGCAGCATATCGAAGGTCATTATGAAGTCGATCCTGGCTTGTTCAAACCTGGCGCTGATTTCCTGCTGCGAGTCAGCGGCATGTCAATGAAAGACATCGGCATTCTTGACGGTGACTTACTGGCCGTGCATAAAACACAGGATGTACGTAACGGACAGGTTGTCGTCGCTCGTATCGATGATGAAGTGACCGTAAAGCGTCTGAAGAAGCAGGGTAATACAGTTCAGTTGTTGTCAGAAAATAGCGAGTTCCAGCCTATCGTGGTTGACTTGCGTCAGCAAAGTTTCACCATTGAAGGCCTGGCTGTTGGCGTTATTCGTAATGGTGAATGGCTGTAGTATCAATTGATAGTATCAATTCGTAGTATCAGTTAAAGTGGTGCAGCTTCGTTAACTTGCATCACTTTAATGCAATTCCCTCTCTGAATTAGACCCAGGTCCAGCTATGCGATTCTTCTCCCCTGCGGATAGTGCTCTATGGCGGCTGGCACTGCCGATGATTTTCTCGAACATTTCGGTTCCTCTACTTGGATTAGTGAGCATTGCCGTTATTGGTCATCTTGAAAGCCCGGTTTATCTGGGTGGGGTGGCAGTCGGTACTATGGCGACTAGTTTCCTGTTTATGCTGCTGCTGTTTTTACGCATGAGTACCACGGGAATGACGGCGCAGGCATTTGGCGCGAAAGATACCCCACGTCTCGCCCGGGCATTAGTACAGCCCCTGCTGCTGGCACTGATTGCGGGTATCGCGATAGTTATTTTCCGGACGACGTTAATTGACCTCGCACTGCGCATTGTCGGTGGCAGTGAAGAGGTATTAGCCCAGGCCCGCGCTTTTCTCGAGATCCGCTGGTTAAGTGCACCTGCTTCCCTCGCAAACCTGGTATTACTCGGCTGGTTGTTAGGCGTTCAGTATGCCCGTGCGCCGGTGATACTGCTGGTGGTCGGCAATATATTAAATATTGTGCTCGATCTCTGGCTGATTATCGGTTTGCAAATGAAGGTCGAGGGGGCTGCTTTAGCAACGGTTGCGGCAGAATATGCCACCTTTATCATTGGCTTGCTGATGGTGAAAAAAGTCATGACGCTGCGTGGGATCACCTTGCGCATGTTTAAAAACAGCTGGCGTGGCGATATGCGGCGTCTGCTGGCGCTTAACCGCGATATCATGCTGCGCTCGCTGCTGTTACAAATTTGCTTCGCGGGTATCACTATTTTTGGCGCTCGGCTGGGCGGCGAAATTATCGCCGTGAATGCGGTGCTGATGACTCTACTAACCTTTACCGCCTATGCGCTGGATGGTTTCGCTTATTCTGTTGAGGCTTACTCCGGGCAAGCCTATGGCGCGCGTGATAGCAGTCATTTACGTGATGTCTGGTATGCCTCTTGCCGACAAGCCGGGTTAGTCGCCCTGGCGTTCGCGATTATTTATGCGCTGGCGGGGCAGCATATTATTGCTCTGCTGACTTCGTTACCGGAAATCAGGGAACTGGCAGACCACTATCTGCCATGGCAAATAATTCTGCCGCTGGTGGGGGTATGGTGTTATTTGCTGGACGGTATGTTTATTGGCGCGACGCGTGGCGCTGATATGCGTAACAGTATGGCGATTGCGGCAGTCGGTTTTGGCCTGACGTTGCTGACTTTACCCTGGCTGGGTAATCATGGCTTATGGCTGGCACTGGCAGTATTTTTATCTCTGCGTGGCCTTGCTCTGGCCTATATCTGGCGCCGCCACTGGAAAAATAATACCTGGTTTGATGGTCTGAATCAGCACTGACGTTTGGTCTGGTACATCATTGCTCTGCGAACTGTACGCGGAGCAAGGATGTGCCTTTCTTTGCGATTAACGCTTTTTCTTCACCAGAATCGAGTGGTCATGATCGCATTTTTCCCGGTGATGGCAGGCTTCGACTTCTGCGCAGTCGGCACATAAACCATGTGCTTCCATAATCGAGTGGTGTAACGCAAAGCCAATACGCGAAGCGAGGGTATGCATAATATCCTCGACACCTTGCGCCGCTTGCTCTTTCACAGCACCACATCTGTCACAAATAAACATGGCTGAAGAGTGCGTCGGGTGGTCTATCAGGTGACACAGCACATAGCTGTTGGTGGACTCTACGCGATGAATAAAACCCTGCTCTAGCAAGAAGTCCAGCGCACGATAAACCGTCGGTGGCTTTGCCTGTGGCTCGCTGACACGCAGCAAATCCAGCAGATCGTAAGCGCTAATGGCTCCGCTTTGCTGCGCCAGCAAACGCAGTACTTCCAGACGTTGCGGGGTCAGGCGTACATTACGCTGCAAACAAAGCTTTTCAGCCTGCGCTAACATATTTTGAGCAGTTGTCGTATCCATCAGTCTCTCCCGATATTTGACCCAATATAGTATCATAAGGGAAAGAAAATGAAGAATTAAGCGGCATTATAGCCTGGCGTCTCTTTGGCAGACTTGCCCCCTCAGCTTGCGGTAGGCTGTGCTACGCGTATAGCGATGTCCTTTGTCCTCTTTAATAATCTTTCATCGTCATTTTGAATGATAACCATTGTATATATTGCTTATCGATATGCGTAAGGCTAATATATATGCAGAACACACCTCATATATTTGTGGTGTAATTGATTAATTACGAGGCTGAAATGGGTTTTATTTCTAAAATAAGAAAATTAAATAGAAAGAGAAACGATAAAACAAAAGAAATAAAAAAGTCCATCAACTCTTTTCTGTTAAAAAAGAAATATAGAAGTAAAACAAGTTTCGTGCCTGCTGAATATAAATCAGTTTGTATCTTTATGCACTATTATGGCATTGGCGATGCTATGATGACCTCCGGACTTATTGCAGTATTAAAGAATAATAAAATTAAAGTGCATCTAGTCATCAGAGAAGAACTATCATTTTTATTTCCATCAGTAATTGATGCTGACGATGTTATTGTATTTAAAAACGGTAACTTTTCAAGCATAGAAAAACAGGTGACTTTACTTGATGTTGATTTAGTTATCGATTTTTTTGAATACGATAGTGATATCAATATGAGAGAGAAAACGCTATTCGCAATTAATCCTCGTCACGCCATTGGATTTAATCATCCGAAAAATACCATGTTTGATACTGTTATTAAAATTGATAAGTCCGAACATGTATCAAATAAAATGGCTAAAGTCCTTACTATGATGGGGGTTGAGGTTGATAAGTATCAGATGGCTATTGATTTTAACCAGGAATTATTCCCGGCAGCGTATGAGCTGGTAGATAAAATTCGAGCTGATGGTCATAAAATAGTTATCGTAAATCCATATGGTTCTCAAAAAACCAGATGCCTTAATGATGAACAAATAAAAAGAATATTATGTTACTTTGATGCGCTTGATGATTATACCATCATATTATTCGACATGGGACGGTATACTAATATACAGCCATTTAAGCACGTGATGATTAATCCGTTCAGAGATGCCGGAAACTCTTTTGCACTGGTAAGTCTTGCTGATACTGTTATCACAGTTGATACCAGTATCGTTCATGTCGCAAGTCATTTTGGTATACCACAATACTGTATTTATAATAACAGGTTATTAGAAGGGGGGTATGAGAATAATATAGTGTGGGCACCAAACAGTAATAAAGCGATTGTCCTGACAACCGATGAGCATGTTAAAACATTCAGTGGTGACGATATGGGGAATTTTAATATTGAGATATTAATCGACGCCATTGAGTCAGAAACGAAAAATGATATCCATAGATGATTTTCTATTATGTTATGCAGGAAAATTATAATGATTATCCATCCCCTGTTATTGCATGTTAATACCCGGGTTGGTTTCTGAATTTGTCGATAAGTTGGTCTGGTAAATATATTTACCTTTCTCTCTTACCTGGATGAGTCTCTGTAGTGGTGCGAACCCTCAGCGCGTTGCCTTTTCCCTATGCTACAATGGGCAATCAGTTATATGTTCCTTTATTCCTGCGCCCTCAAATACAGGGTTGCTGAAAGAGGAGCGGATAAAACAATAACACATCAAATTAGCCGAATATGCACGATAATACATTAAGCAATAAAGACACTGAAAACAATGGCTTACTTATCAATGGTAGCCATTACAACCCGAATCGTTTTTCGGTTGCCCCTATGCTCGACTGGACTGATCGCCACTGCCGTTATTTTTTACGTCAGCTATCACGCCATACGCTGCTGTACACCGAAATGGTGACCACAGGGGCAATTATTCATGGGAAAGGTGACTATCTTGCTTACAGTGAAGAAGAGCATCCGGTTGCTTTACAGCTAGGCGGTAGCGACCCGCATGCTCTGGCGGAATGTGCCAGACAGGCTGAGGTACGAGGCTATGATGAAATCAATCTCAATGTCGGCTGTCCTTCCGATCGTGTTCAGAATGGGCGTTTTGGTGCCTGCCTGATGGGCGACGCACAGCTGGTGGCTGATTGCATCAAAGCGATGCGTGATGTGGTCTCTATTCCGGTGACGGTTAAAACGCGTATCGGCATTGATGACCAGGACAGCTATGCCTTCCTGTGTGATTTTATTGAAACCGTGTCCGGCAAAGGGGAGTGTGACGAGTTTATTATTCATGCCCGAAAAGCCTGGTTATCCGGACTCAGTCCAAAAGAAAACCGTGAAATCCCACCGCTGGACTATCCGCGTGTTTATCAGTTGAAACAAGATTTTCCACAGCTGACCTTGTCAATTAATGGCGGCATAAAAACCCTCGAAGAAGCACAGACACATTTACAGCACCTTGACGGCGTGATGGTGGGTCGCGAGGTTTATCAGAACCCCGGCTTACTGGCTAAAGTAGATCGTGAAATCTTTGGTTCGACTGAACCAGAACCTTGCCCGTTTGCTGTGGTACGTGCGATGTACCCCTACATCGAACGTGAACTGGCAAAAGGAACTTACCTGGGCCATGTTACTCGTCATATGCTGGGCTTGTTCCAGGGTATTCCAGGGGCACGTCAATGGCGTCGCTATTTAAGTGAAAATGCGCATAAGGCTGGAGCAGGGGTCAGTGTTGTCGAACAGGCACTGTCATTAGTTGAAAACAGACGATAATTTTAAGTAAAAATAGTCAGAATGATTGCGGGATTGAGGGGCCGATCACAAGCTGGTGTTTATTCCTCATGCTTGCATTTTAATTAGATTCAAAATCTGACAATATCCCTAGCGCTTAATGAATTCATCGCGCTGTACCCTACATACAGTACGAAATAAAAAAAGAAAGGGCTTCCTACGGGAAGCCCTAATTCTTTGTATTTAAAAATTAATTTATGGGATCAGCAGGCTGGAACCTTGTGTGGCACGACTTTCCAGTGTTTGATGAGCAAGAACGGCATCATCCAGGGCAAATATCTGATTTTTAGCAACATCTACATTAATTTTGCCGCTAATTATCAAAGAAAATAGCTCATTGCTGGCTTCACTAAGTTCTTCCTGGGTGGTGATGTAACCATTCAGGGAAGGGCGTGTTGCATACAGCGAACCCTTCTGATTCAGAATACCTAAATTAACACCAGAAACCGGGCCGGATGAGTTACCAAAGCTGACCATTAATCCCCGCGGCTGTAAGCAGTCCAGCGATGCCTCCCAGGTATCTTTCCCCACAGAGTCATACACCACAGCGACTTTATTACCGTCATTTAACTGCTGAAGGCGCTCGGCAATATTTTCATCACGGTAATTAATGGTTTGCCAGGCTCCGGCCAGTTTTGCGCGCTCGGCTTTTTCAGCAGAACCGACGGTACCAATCAGTTTTGCCCCCAACGCCTTCGCCCACTGACAGGCTATCAGCCCGACACCACCGGCTGCGGCATGAAACAGAAAGGTTTCACCAGCCTTGATGTTGTACGTTTTACGCAGCAGATAGTAAACGGTTAAGCCCTTAAGAAAGGAAGCCGCTGCTTGCTCGAAAGAGATAGCATCTGGCAGTTTTGCCGCTTTAGCCGCGGGTACATTATGTAGCGTACTGTAAGCGCCTAAACCAGACTGGGCATAGACAACCCGATCGCCGACTGCCAGATGAGTCACATGGCGGCCAATTTTGCTGACGATACCCGCAGCTTCAGTACCAAGGCCGCTCGGCAGTGACGGAGGCGGATAAAGCCCACTGCGAATATAAGTGTCTATATAATTGATACCAATAGCTTTATTTTCTACCTGAACTTCATTATCAGCAGGGGGCTGCGGGGTAAACTCAACAGTTTGTAGTACCTCTGGCCCGCCATGCTGGCTAAACTGAATACGCTTTGCCATGGAAACTCCTTGTGTCTTCGAAGACTAAGAACCTATCCCATTAGGCTATTTTATTTGCCATTTTGGCCCTGGGCAGTGCTCAAAATCCTCACGTACTGCGTGTACGCTCCGGTTTTTCCGCGCTGTCCGTGTCCAAACTGGCTGCAACAATATACGCCTGCTGGGATAGGTTCTAAGACTGGGTTATACTTTCAACTCTTATACTATGAACCTGGTAACTCCTTCACTATGGCAGTAAAAAAACCCTTCAACAAACCGAATGAACCTCGCGACCGTCAGGTCGAAGGCCTGAAGATGCCGCCACACTCGCTTGAGGCAGAACAATCGGTGTTGGGTGGTTTAATGCTGGACAACGAACGCTGGGATAATGTCGCCGAGCGTGTTGTCAGCAATGATTTCTTCAGCCGACCGCACCGCACTATCTTCACTGAAATGCAGCGTCTGCTGGAGAGAAGCAAACCTATCGACCTGATAACCCTGTCTGAGTCTCTTGAACTTCAGGGACATCTTGATAGTGTCGGGGGTTTTGCTTATCTCGCTGAATTATCAAAAAACACCCCCAGCGCTGCCAATATCGGCGCTTATGCCGATATTGTGCGTGAGCGTGCTGTTGTCCGTGAAATGATCGCGGTGGCGAATGAAATTGCCGATGCCGGTTACGATCCGCAGGGACGCACCAGTGAAGATCTGTTGGATCTTGCGGAGTCCCGCGTTTTCCAGATTGCGGAGAATCGTGCCAATAAAGACGATGGCCCGAAAAGTATTGATCAGATCCTTGAAGCGACCGTTGCGCGGATCGAATCGCTCTATCAGACGCCACATGACGGGGTCACTGGCGTGGATACCGGCTATAACGATCTGAATAAGAAAACCGCAGGCCTGCAAAAATCCGATTTAATCATCGTTGCAGCACGTCCTGCCATGGGTAAAACCACCTTTGCGATGAACCTGTGTGAAAACGCAGCGATGTTGCAGGAAAAACCGGTATTAATTTTCAGCCTTGAAATGCCCGGTGAGCAGTTGATGATGCGTATGCTGGCTTCGTTATCTCGGGTCGATCAGACGCGTATTCGTACCGGCCAGCTGGATGATGAAGACTGGGCGCGTATCTCCAGTACCATGGGTATTTTGCTTGAAAAACGTAATATGTATATCGATGACTCGTCGGGTCTGACACCGACTGATGTTCGCTCGCGCGCTCGCCGTGTCTATCGTGAACATGGGGGGATAAGCCTTATCATGATCGATTACTTGCAGCTCATGCGTGTACCCTCGCTGTCGGATAACCGTACCTTAGAAATTGCTGAAATATCGCGTTCTCTTAAAGCGCTGGCCAAAGAGTTGCAGGTTCCGGTCGTGGCGCTTTCTCAGCTTAACCGTTCTTTGGAGCAACGTGCGGATAAACGCCCGGTAAACTCCGACTTGCGTGAATCGGGTTCCATTGAGCAGGATGCTGACCTTATCATGTTTATCTATCGTGATGAGGTGTATCACGAAAACAGTGACTTGAAAGGTATTGCAGAAATTATCATTGGTAAGCAACGTAACGGCCCGATTGGTTCGGTACGTTTGACCTTTAACGGTCAGTGGTCGCGATTTGATAATTATGCCGGGCCACAATACGACGAAGAGTAGTTTTCTACCGTTGCATGGGTGAGTGCCTGACCTGTGCCGGGGAAATATTTAACTTACTTTAAGCAAGGAAGGGATATGAAAGCGGCCACTGTTGTCGTTAATCGCCGCGCTTTGCGACACAATCTACAACGCCTGCGTGAACGAGCTCCGAAGAGCCAGTTAGTGGCCGTTGTTAAGGCTAATGCCTATGGACATGGCCTGCTGGAAAGCGCTCTGACGCTTACCGATGCTGATGTCTTCGGAGTAGCACGGCTTGCAGAAGCACTGCATCTGCGGGCTGGGGGGATAACGAAACCGGTCCTGTTGCTGGAAGGTTTTTTTAATCCTCATGATTTACCCGCCATTGCAGCACAAAATTTTCATACTGCGGTGCACAGCATTCAACAACTCGAAGCGCTGGAACAGGCGGTTCTGGAACAACCTGTCACGGTCTGGATGAAACTGGATACGGGGATGCACCGTCTGGGTGTCAGACCCGAAGAGGCAGAGGCTTTTTATCAGCGCCTGACCCAATGCAAAAATGTCTGCCAGCCCGTGAATATCATGAGCCATTTTGCCCGAGCAGATGAACTGGAGTCAGATGCCACCGCGAGCCAGATGTCCGTATTTAACCATTTTACGCACGGCAAACCCGGACAGTTATCGATTGCGGCTTCCAACGGCATTTTATTCTGGCCGGAATCTCACCTCGACTGGATACGACCCGGTATTATTCTTTACGGTATCTCGCCGCTAGAAAATAAGCCCTGGGCTGATGAACTGGGATTTCTGCCAGTGATGACACTGCGTTCTAACCTGATTGCGGTACGTGAGCATAAAAAAGGTGAAGCCGTCGGGTATGGTGGCACCTGGACTGCTGAGCGTGATACCTGCCTTGGCGTGGTGGCAATGGGGTACGGCGATGGTTATCCGCGTTGTGCACCCTCAGGAACCCCCGTGCTGGTTAACGGGCGAGAAGTCCCGATTGTCGGGCGCGTATCAATGGATATGATTTCCGTTGATTTAGGGCCTGATGCGCAGGATCAACCCGGAGACAGCGTGGTAATGTGGGGCGATGGCTTGCCGGTTGAACGTATTGCTGAAATTACCAAGGTGAGTGCTTACGAACTTGTCACAAGACTGACATCACGTGCTGTGATGGAGTATCTGGACTGATTGTCCCTGCCTGGTTTACAGTGGTGATGCACACGACTGTAAACCAGGAGAACCCCAAAGTGTTTCAAAAAGTTGACGCCTATGCAGGCGACCCCATCCTGTCGTTGATGGAACGTTTCAAAGTAGACCCGCGCGCGGATAAGGTGAACCTGAGTATTGGTCTCTATTACGACGCCGAGGGGACTATTCCTCAGCTTCAGGCTGTTGCTAGCGCAGAAGAAAAACTCAATGCTGCACCTCACGGGGCTTCTCTTTATCTGCCAATGGAAGGTCTGAGCGGCTATCGTTCAGCCATTGCTCCGTTACTCTTTGGCGCTGATAGCCAGGCTCTACGTGAAGGTCGTATTGCAACTATTCAGACACTGGGTGGTTCGGGTGCCCTGAAAGTGGGTGCAGACTTCCTGAAGACCTATTTTCCTGACTCACAGGTTTGGGTTAGTGACCCGACCTGGGAAAACCATATCGCCATTTTTTCCGGGGCAGGTTTTACGGTCAATACTTATCCGTGGTTTGATGACCAGAGCAAAGGTGTTCGTTTCGACGCGCTGCTGGAAACGCTCAATGGCTTACCAGAACAAAGTATTGTCTTGCTTCATCCTTGCTGCCATAACCCGACCGGCGCTGACCTGACTAACAGTCAGTGGGATGCGGTTATAGAAGTACTGAAAGCACGTAATGTTATTCCTTTCCTCGACATTGCGTATCAAGGTTTTGGTGCGGGTATGGAACAGGATGCCTACGCGATACGGGCAATTGCTGATGCTGGTTTGCCGGCACTGGTCAGTAACTCATTCTCTAAAATATTCTCGTTATACGGCGAACGTGTCGGTGGCTTGTCGGTGGTCTGTGAAGATGCCGATGCAGCCGCGCGCGTCCTGGGGCAATTGAAAGCGGCGGTACGTCGTAATTACTCCAGCCCGCCAAACTTTGGTGCGCAAGTGGTGGCAACAGTACTCAATAATGAGCAACTGACCGCCAGCTGGCTGGCCGAAGTTGAGCAGATGCGAGTCCGTATTCTGGAAATGCGCCAGGTGCTGGTGGATGTGCTGAAAGCAGAAATCCCGGGTCGTAACTTTGATTACCTGCTGCAACAGCGCGGTATGTTTAGCTATACCGGACTCAGTGCGGAGCAGGTAGACCGGCTGCGTGAAGAGTTTGGTGTCTACTTAATCGCCAGCGGCCGTATGTGCGTGGCAGGTCTTAACCATCATAACGTACAGCGCGTTGCCCAGGCGTTTGCGGCAGTAATGTAATCCCCAGAAACAAGCCCTTATTTCTTTGATAATCAGGGCTTGTTATCTCATCCTCAATTGATAAAAAACACGCCTTCCTGATTTCTCTTGATGCACAGATACCTGATTATCGTTACTGTTACCAGCGAACAATAGAGTGATTTTCATTGTTATAACTTTATGATTAATATGAAACTTATCTTAAGGAATGAGATAATCATGCATAAAATAATATTAGCATTAAGTTCTCTTTACTTAGTTATTGGCCTGAATTCTACCGTTATAGCTAAAGAGACCGTTTCTCCCTCACTGCATCCCGGCGTCACTGCCGCTGAACTCGCTCATCAGGATCCGATTCATTGGGTGTCTGTTCCCCAGATTGAACGGAGTCTGTCGGGGCAGCCACCCGTAACGGTGGGTTTCGATATTGACGATACCTTGTTATTCACCAGTGCGGGTTTTTATCGAGGGGAAAGGGAGTTTTCTCCGGGTAGCCGGAATTTTCTAAACAATTCGACGTTCTGGGAAAAAATGAATAATGACTGGAATGCATTCAGTGTCCCCAAAGAGTCTGGTAAAGCACTTATTGCCATGCATCTAAAGCGCGGAGACAAGATTTTTTTCATTACTTCACGTACTCCAACCAAAATGGAAACGGTGACAAAAACATTACAAGAGGTCTTTCTCATCCCACAAATGAGTATTAATCCTGTGATTTTTGCGGGTGGTGATACCTCTGGGCGAAATAACAAAACGCAGTTGCTGCAAGAAAAACAGATCAAAATCTATTACGGTGATTCCGACAATGACATCATCGCCGCTCAGGCTGCTGGTATCCGCGGTATTCGCGTACTGCGAGCGCCAAATTCTAATTTTCAGCCATTACATAAAGCGGGTGCTCTAGGTGAGGAAGTTATTGTTAATTCTGAATATTAAGTATTGAATAAGCGGGCTTCATAAGTGAATAGCAAATTATAAACAGGCTATACAGGATGGAATGGCCATGGGGAACCATGGCTGTTTAATACAGTCTCTCATTTTCTCCTGGTAAAACCATTCTCAGCTTTCTGCCCTTTGCTCATCTGATATAACCACTGAGTCAACATTAGTGATAATGATGTTGTGCTGGTGCTGTTAATGATTATTAATAACTGATTCACTTATTTAATCAGACTGTTATATCCTCGTTATTAATTTGAAATTATTCATAAAATAATGTCTTTTTGTTGGGTTTTTTTGTCTGATTTTCATAAAAAAACAAATGCCTGCTCAAAAGAACATTTTATCTAAGAGGCTGAAATGAAAAAAATTGCCATTATCGGGAGCAGTGGAGGAAATCTTTATAATCTCGGCGGCTCATTTCCTGAGAAATTGCTGGCAGAAATCTATGCTCAGTGTGATGCCGCAGGTTTTGAGGTAGCAGCAGTACAGTTTATTGCCGCTGAAGCATCAATGGACGGTGTCAAACAAACGACTCCAGCCAGCCTCTATAGCTTACCGGATGGCAGTGGAAGCATACCAAAGCGTATCTTTGAGGGTGAACTGTCGGCAGTCAATGAAGCAGCCAAAGAGATGGATGCCCGGATTGCTCAAGAGATCCGTGATGGCCATATTCAGGGCCTGATCGTGATGAGTGCTGACCCAAGCGGCGCTAACCAGCAAGTGGTTAACGCTGCGGCGGAAACCCAGCTACCGGTCGTTGGTACGGGTGGGACTTCAATGGCATTGATAGCGGCCTCTGGCGCAAAAGTGATTGCGACCTCAGGAACAACAGGAACCACTAACCGCACGCGTGCAGTCTCTTTTATTGCGTCGCTGGCGAAGCACTGGAATGTTAAATATCGTCCTAATCTGTCCGGAGATATGTCCGGTAGTCAACGCTCAAATAAGAGCCTGATGCAGCGCTGTAATATCCGCGGCATTATGATCCCCGCGTTGCCTGGTTTTATTGCAATGGCGATAGTGTTGGCTGCCAGCCATATTCCTGGGTTTGAAAAGCTTAAAGATGTCTTTGAAATTATGCTCAAAGCGTTGCCTGTACTGGTAGCGGTACTGGCAGCGAAACAGGTTTCTGAGCTGGATGAAGTCTCTATTGTCTCAGGGATTATTGCCGGGGTGTTATCGGTAGAAGGCGGCGTGATTGGCGGGATTGTCGGTGGTTTACTGGCGGGTATCTTTGTCCGTTATCTGTTTGAACTCTGTCTGAGCTGGCGCTTTCCGACCACCACCGTCAATATTGTTGCCGGAGGAATATCGGGCCTGGCTGCGGGTTTAATCATGTTCTACCTGCTAAGCCCACTGGCATTAATCGTCGGGGATTATATTAAAGATGCCCTGGCGGCCACGCTGGCTTATAGCCCGATTCTTGCCGGCCTGCTGGCTGGACTGGTTATCTGGCCTGCAATTCTGGCCGGTGTCTATCATGCGGTTATCCTGCCACTGGTACTGCTGGAGATGGAAAAAACCGGCGTTAGTTTCCTCGGCGCGGTTGATATGGTCGGGCTGGTAATGGTGGCAGCAGGTATTAACCTGGCGAATGTTATTGCCCCGCGCGATAAAAGCGAAGCCGCCGTTGCGACACCAGGGCTACTGATTAACCTCGGTTTTGGAACCTTTGTGGAGTCGGCTTATCCGTTTATGTTTGCCAATAAAGTGGTCTTTATCGCCGCCATCCTGTACTCAGGGTTGGGCGGGATGATGCTAGGCTATTTCAATGTCATGGGTATTGCCTACGTCCCGGCTTTTGTTTCACCCTTTATGTCCAATGATACGATGAATATGGCCATTATCATGACGGTAGTGATGGTACTGACCTGTGTGACGACGCTGATAGCAAACAGATTTAAAGCTATCGTGAAGCAAGAACAGCCTGCGGTAGTTGCCGAATCGGTGAAGTAATTTACGCTATTAAAATACGAAGCTGACAATAGTCAGCTTCGCTATATTGGTGAATCTGCGTTAGTATTATTCTGGTTAAGAATAACATCCTCGATATTTGAACTTCATTTACAGTCATAGAATTTGTACGGTTATTTAACTCTCTTAGTGGGGGTATATCCCCCGATTGGAAATCAATACTATGAAATTATTAGCTATCGATATGGACGGGACACTGCTCAATTCGGCAGGGCAAATCAGCGAGCAAAATCGCCAGGCACTTGCTGATTTTATTGACCACAGTGGCGGTGAGATTATTGTTTGCTCGGCACGCCCTCTGACGACATTACTGAAACTTCTCGAACAGCAGCAAGTCTCTTCTCTGGTGCGTTATGTGGCAGGTTTTAATGGCAGCCAAATCTTCGACACTGTAGAAAATGTGATTCTGTTTGAAGGGTTTATGAATAGCATGGATATGCGCGATATTAATAGCGCCGTAGGTCTGTACAAGTATCCGCACCACTTTTTTACTGCCACAGAACTTATCTATCCAGCCCATAAACCACTTTCTTCTTTTACCGAATATGAAGCAAAGGTATTTGATTTACCCTTACAGCAATCGACGCAGGCTGAAATTTATCAGGCATCTGATATTTATAAGATTACTGTCTGTGGCGATAAAGAGAGTATTTTAAAATATCAGCAGGCACTGGCTGAGGATATACCGGTAGGTTTTAGCAGTATGCCAACTGGGGAAAATTATATTGATATTCAACCGGCGGGAATTGATAAGGGCCATGCGGTGGCATTTATTAAACAGCGCCGTGGTCTTTCTGAGCAGGATATTATCGCGATTGGCGACCAGCATAACGATTTACCCATGTTTAATATTGCCGGCGTTAAAATCGCGATGGGTAATGCGGTTGAGCGTTTGAAAAAAACGGCGACTTTTGTGACCAGCGATAATAATCAGCATGGCGTTGCTGTAGCCGTGAACTGGGCCATCGCACAGGCATAAAAGCTAACCGCCCCTGGCTGGCTGAATACTCAGACAGTCAGGGGCGAGTTAATCAAGCAAGTAATGGTTTGAGGAAACGCGCAGTATGCGAGGCTTCGCATTCGGCAACGGTTTCTGGCGTACCAGAGACGAGGATCTCACCGCCACCACTTCCGCCCTCAGGGCCAAGATCGACAATCCAGTCAGCGGTTTTAATCACATCCAGATTATGCTCAATCACCACTATCGTATTGCCCTGGTCGCGCAGCTGATGCAGAACTTCCAGTAGTTGCTGGATATCTGCAAAGTGCAGACCAGTGGTCGGTTCATCAAGAATATACAGCGTCTGTCCGGTACCCCGTTTAGAGAGTTCACGAGCCAGTTTTACACGCTGGGCTTCGCCTCCTGACAGGGTAGTCGCTGACTGTCCCAGACGGATATAAGACAGACCGACATCAATCAGAGTCTGTAACTTGCGTGCCAGCGCCGGAACAGCATCAAAAAATGCTCTCGCATCTTCAATGGTCATATCCAGCACTTCGTGGATACTCTTGCCTTTATATTTAATTTCCAGCGTTTCACGGTTATAGCGCTTACCTTTACACTGGTCACAAGGGACATAGATATCCGGTAAGAAGTGCATTTCAACTTTGATTACGCCATCGCCCTGACAGGCTTCGCAGCGTCCACCGCGCACGTTAAAACTGAATCTGCCTGGTGTATAACCCCGAGCGCGTGATTCAGGAACGCCAGCAAACAGTTCACGTACTGGTGTAAAGACACCGGTATAGGTTGCCGGGTTAGAACGCGGTGTGCGTCCAATCGGGCTCTGATCTATATCGATAACTTTGTCGAAGTGCTCCAGTCCCTGTACATCACGATAGGGAGCAGGCTCGATGATAGTGGCACCGTTTAACTGACGCTGGGCAATAGGGAACAGCGTATCGTTAATCAGTGTCGACTTCCCGGAACCGGAAACACCCGTCACACAGGTAAATAACCCCACTGGCAGAGTTAAGGTCACATCTTTAAGGTTATTACCTTTAGCGCCGATCAGTTTCAGGACTTTCTGTGGGTCGGCACTGACACGCTGTGCAGGTACGGCAATCTGGCGTTTACCACTCAGATACTGGCCAGTAAGCGATTCCGGCACAGCCATAATATCTTCCATGGTCCCTTCAGCGACCACCTGACCACCATGTACCCCAGCACCTGGGCCGATATCAATAATATGGTCTGCGGCACGAATAGCATCTTCATCATGCTCAACGACTATCACGGTATTACCCAGATTACGCAGATGAACCAGGGTTTCTAGCAAGCGTTCATTATCACGCTGATGCAGCCCGATAGAGGGTTCATCCAGGACATACATGACTCCCACTAAACCGGCACCGATCTGGCTGGCCAGACGGATACGCTGTGCCTCACCCCCGGAAAGGGTTTCAGCTGAGCGGGAGAGCGACAGATAATTCAGTCCGACATTGACCAAAAACCGTAAACGATCGCCAATCTCTTTCATGACTTTTTCAGCAATCTGAGCACGCTGACCGCTGAGTTTCATGTTCTGGAAGAATTCCAGCGCATGGCCGATACTCATATCGGAAATAGTCGGCAGGGCGGTATTTTCAATAAATACATGGCGAGCTTCGCGACGCAGACGGGTACCACCACAGCTATTACAAGGACGGCTGCTGATATATTTCGCCAGCTCCTCGCGTACGGCAGAAGATTCTGTCTCTTTATAGCGGCGTTCCATATTGTTTAAAACGCCTTCAAACGGATGGCGACGTACAGAACTATCACCACGATCGTTCATATAGTTAAACTCGATGGTCTCTTTGCCTGAACCGTGCAATACCACCTGTTTTACCGAGGTACTGAGTTCATCCCATGGCGTCTCAACATCAAATTTATAGTGCTCGGCCAGCGAGCGTAACATAGTGAAATAGTAGAAGTTACGACGATCCCAACCGCGAATAGCGCCGCCGGCGAGTGAGAGGTCGGTATTTTGTACCACTCTCTCAGGATCGAAATACTGTTGTACCCCCAGACCATCACAGGTTGGGCAGGCTCCAGCCGGGTTATTAAAGGAGAATAGACGTGGTTCAAGCTCACGCATACTGTAGCCACAGACCGGACAGGCAAAATTTGCAGAAAACAGCATCTCTTCTGCCTTGTCATCATCCATATCGGCGACAACGGCGGAACCGCCAGACAGTTCCAGCGCCGTTTCAAATGACTCAGCCAGACGCTGGCTAATATCTTCCCGGACTTTAAAGCGATCAACCACTACTTCTATAGTGTGCTTTTTCTGTAATTCCAGTTTGGGTGGATCAGACAGATCGCATACTTCACCATCAATACGTGCCCGGATATACCCCTGGCCCGCCAGGTTTTCCAGCGTTTTCGAGTGCTCGCCTTTCCTGTCTTTAATGATAGGTGCCAGTAACATCAAGCGACGGCCTTCAGGCTGTGCCAGCACGTTATCCACCATCTGACTGACGGTCTGCGCCGCGAGTGGAATATCGTGATCCGGACAGCGTGGCTCACCAACACGGGCATACAGTAAGCGCAGATAATCATGCACTTCAGTGATGGTGCCCACGGTTGAACGTGGGTTATGAGAGGTCGATTTTTGTTCGATGGAAATAGCGGGTGACAGACCTTCAATATGGTCAACATCAGGCTTTTCCATCAGCGACAGGAACTGACGCGCATAAGCAGAAAGCGACTCAACGTAACGACGCTGGCCTTCAGCATACAGCGTATCGAATGCCAGTGATGATTTACCCGAACCGGAAAGCCCAGTGACAACGATAAGTTTGTCACGCGGGATGACGAGGTTGATATTTTTGAGATTATGGGTGCGGGCGCCCCGAACTTCTATCTTATCCATTCACCTTTCCCGAATGATAACGATGTGTGGCTAGTGCTGATTGCACTACCGAAGGCTGTAAATAATTCATTATGGCACAATAAAAGCTGAATGAATATCCAGTGGTTTGATGAAACAATGTATCGCCATGGTAATGCCTGGAATGCAGCTCTCAGCTATAAACATCGACGGTAGCATGGTAGAATCGATCGTTTATACTATTTATTACATGTTCCAGGAGATACGAATATGGCCAGCAGAGGCGTAAACAAAGTGATTCTCGTCGGGAATCTTGGTCAGGATCCAGAAGTACGCTATATGCCAAATGGTGGTGCTGTTGCCAACA
>Ga0302347_1000874_pt1 | contig 41329 bp, 34 predicted proteins | sample PhyWR1_FD_202178 | JGI IMG/M metagenome (GOLD analysis project Ga0302347, IMG submission 202178) | Leaf surface microbial communities from wheat plants in UC Gill Tract Community Farm, Albany, California, United States - DLSL W.R1 (v2)... | ecosystem: Host-associated > Plants > Phyllosphere >... | reverse complement strand
GATCGTGCCGAGCTATGGCACCAAGCTGAACGGCGATCCTGATCGCGTTGCTCAAGAGTGGGCCTACACGGCTGAAGTCCTGAAACTGACTCCACCACCGGCAATCCCGGCGGCGACTCACACTGCAACACCTGCTCAAGCGCCGGCCAAGCCTGCGCCAAGCAATCCAGCGGCTGACATGGCGCTGTAAAAAAACGGCCCCGCCCGATGCTATTCGGGTGGGGCCGCTTTATTTGGCGTGACTTCCTCGTTCAACCTCCGCGCACTACCTCACTGGGTCCCGAACAGGGCCGTCCAGTAAATCCCCGCATCACTTTTCGGGTCTGTCGCATAGGCAGCGCCCAGCTCGCGAAACTCAGGGTTCATCACATTGGCACAATGGCCAGGGCTTGCCAGCCAGCCATCGACCAGCTTGCGCGTGGTGTCTTGCCCGGCGGCGATGTTTTCGCCGATCTGTTGCGCGATATAGCCCGCCAGTTCCGCACGATCCCCCGGGGTGCTGCCATCACGGCCCTTATGATCGAAATAGTTGTTGTTGGCCATGTCCCGCGAATGATTTTCGGCAGCGCTGGCCAGGTTGCTGTTCCAGGTCAGGGGCGCGGCGGGGCTGAAGGTCTGGGTGCCGCATTGGCGGGGTTGGTTGCGAGCACTGTTGAGCATCTCGAGGACTTTTTGCCCTTCGGCCTGCCAGTCACCCAAGCGTGCCGCCAGCAGCGGGCGGGCCAGAACGATGCGCCAGTCGCGCTGGTCGTGGCTGACGCCGATATCGACAAATTGCGGGTCGAGCACCACGCGACAGAAGCTTTCCTGCACGGCTTTCATGGCGGCTTGCGCATCACGGGGGCCGGACAGGTTGATCGCCTGCACATTGACCATCGGGTAGGCCGCCCGGGCAAGGGCTTGCTGCAAATCGCCGAAGCTGCTGGCCGGCAGCACCAGGCGGGTGTCGGCCGACAGCGGCGGCAACTCTTGCGATGGCTGCCCGGCGCACAGCTGAATCTGGCTGCGGTAGGCGTTGATCGATTCGATCAATTGCGATTCTTCGCTGGCCACGGCGCCAACGCTGAACGCCAGACCCAGGCTCAAGGCGCCGAGACAGTTCAGGGTGAAGTGAGCACGCATACGGGTTCCCTCTAAACGGAGTGCGCCCATGATGCGTTATTTCGCCCGGTTAGTCTTTTGCCTGTGCCACGAAGGCTTTGGCCCTGGCGGTCAGTTGGTCGATCTGGCGGTCACGCTTTTTCTCGGCGTCGAGCATGGCCTTCTTGCCGTTGCGTTGCAGCAGGTAGGTATGGATCTGGCGTACTTCGGTGGACTGGTAGATCGCGGCTACGTCGAGCACACCCATCAGGCCATCGCTGCTGTGGTCGCGCGTGTTCATCAGCACTTGCGGGCCGCGCGTGCCGATGACTTGCAGGCCCATCGCCTCGAATGCGGCGACCTTGCCCACGCTGCAGGTCAGTTCGGTGTGAGGGTAGCGACGCACCACCTGCGCGACCATCGCCCGGGTCACACCCTGCTGGCGATGGCTGGCCAGTTCGGCCATATAGGCAATGCCGCAGGCCTGGGGATCGTCCTTGACGGGCAAGTACAGGGCGAAGCCGGTCACTTTTTCCGGGTCCTGGTCGTCAGTCGCGACCAGCAACTCAACGTCAATGCCTTTGGATCCATCGAGTGCCTGCAGGTACAAGTGCACTTCAAAGCCGATGGCGTATTGATAGATGCTGTACAGCAGATTGCTCGGGGCGATTTCCATCGCACTGATATCGCTCAGGTGATCGACCACCAGTTGCAGGATCTGGCTGTTGATCGGCTCGCTGACCGGGGTATTGAAATGGGTGAGGAGGGGCATGGCATGGTTTCTATAGTGTGCCGCAGGACAATTCGTAGCAGCTGCCGAAGGCTGCGTCCGATTGCAAAGCGATCGTAAATACGCGGTACGAGGTTTACCTGGATGGCCGCGGTGGCTGATCTTACGACGGCTTCGCCGCCGGACGCAGCCTTCGGCAGCTGCTACAAAATCAAAATCAGCTTCGCCGAGGTCAGCGCTGACTCAACCAAAAGTCATGCAGCGCCCGCGCGGCGGGGGCAATGGCAGCAACGCTCTGCTGATGGGCGGCTACGTCGAGGTCGGCGGGCAGTTCGAAGTTGTCCTGCTCGGCGCAGTCGGCGATGGCTTGCAGCAGGCGTGCTTGCGGTGCCGGCAGTGCTGGCCAGTTGCTGATGGCTACTGCGCGGGTGTAGCCGAAGCACCACTCTTCAGCCAGGGTCACGTCCTGGCCCAGATGTTCGGTCTGCTCGAAACGCGGTGTGAATGCGCTGCTGTCCTCAGCCAGTTGCCGGGCCAGGGTATTGATATGACGCACACTCAGTTCGATGAACTGTTTGGCTTCTTCAGGGCTTTCCCAGGCCGGGTTCTGACCGCCCCAGATCGCCGGGAACCATTCGCCAATATCGACCTGTGTCGGGCTCGAAACCAGCGCGGTGAAGTAACCGTCGAGTTCTGAAGGGTTGAGCACGGAGTGATCGTCGCCGTATTTGAGCAACGTGTTTTCGATCACATCAAAGTCGCTGGCGTTCAGGGGTTGCGATTGCATGTTCGGGCTCCTTGGAGGGGGCGGTACAGCGGGCGATCGGTGCAGATCGCCGGTGCGAAGTCAGTCCACGGAAACGATAGACTGGAGCTCAAAGTATTTAAAGCCGGCTTTGGCCAGGGCCTTTTTGGCCTCTTGCTCAGCATTGAAGCGGCTCAGATCCTTGGAGTCATGCACAAACAGGGTTTCATCGCCGTCAAACACCTTGGTCACCCGCATGGTGACGCGAAGAATCGGGCCGCTGCGCTTTTTCGGCGCAGGTGATGGCGCCTTGGCAGGTGCCGCCGCTTTTTTTACAACCGGGGCGATTTTTTCGGGGGCAGGTTCAACGTCGAATTCAACCTCAGGTTGAACCGGGGTAGCAGGCAGATCAAGGCCGAGCGCTCTGCGCATGTCGTCCTCGGTGAATCCGGCACTCATTGATAGCTCTCTGATAATTTTAAAGAGGCGCTTATAGGGCAGCCGTTCGGGTTATGGCAAGGAAATTTGATCATTTGCTACAAATTACCGCTAATTCAGGGTTTTTTGCGTTTATTGGATCCAATTTAGCTGTCGCGCAACAAGCCATGACCATCCAGCAGTTTGTAAGCAATTTCGGGGCGTTTTTCCAGGGCGCGGCGGATGGCAGCCGGAATGGCCTGGCGGGTTTTACGGCACAGCCCCGGCTGCTCGGCAAGGCGGATGGCAATGCCGCGCATGGTGCGCACTTCGGTATGGCCGGGGTCGATCAGCACCTCAATGCCCAATTGCTCATGCATGCGCCGCTGCATATGTTCCAGGTCGCTGAGGCTTTGTATGTTCTCCAGCCGCTCCAGCAGCACCTTCTCGGCCTGGCGCGTGAGGTTGAAGATCCGCAGGTCGCTGTCAGGTGCTGCCAACAGCTGTTCCCGCTCGCAGATGCAGGCGCCGGGTGGGCAGGGTGAACGTAGCGTCACGGAAGGCGTCATGGCGTTGAGCATAGCTGCCCCGGGTTTTAGTCGTCCAGACGCAGGGCCATGATCACCGTACGCTCGGCCCCGTGGTACTCGTCGCGCACTTTCTCAAAGCCCAGTTGCGCATAGAAAGACTCCGCCGTCAGCGAGGAGGGCACCCGCAGTTCTGCAATCTGCGCAGCAATGGCGGCGTCCTTGAGGCGCGCCATCAATTGCTGGCCTATGCCACGGCCCTGATGGTGCGGGCTGACGAACACACTGCGCACCACCGCCTGATCCAGGCTGGCAGTGCCCACGACCTGCTGTTCGAGTACGGCTACATACATCTGGCGTTGTTGCATCAGATTCAGGATCGAGGTCGGGCAGAAGTGCTGCTCGACCGCGCTGATCACCTGCGGGGCATAGTCCCGGGCGTTGGACTCACGCAAGGCGGCGATCACCACGTTGCTGATGGCTTGGGCATCGACTGGCAGGGCACGGCGAATCAGGCACTGCATACAGGCTCCTTGCTCTAGTGCGGTTGGGCCGCCGTGCCAGCCCCGTCGGCCAGCACCCAGGCGTAGAGCTGGCGATCGATATTGGCACCGCTGAGAATCAGCGCCACGCGGCGGCCTTGCTGGCGTGACTGCTCGCTGATCAACCCGGCCAGCGCTGCGGCCCCGGCCCCTTCGGCGGTGTTGTGGGTAGTTTCATGGTAGACCCTAATCCCGTGGGCGATCTGCTGATCGGTGACCCGAATGATTCGCGCCGCGCCTTTGCGGATAATGTCCAGCGCTTCTGGCAGCGGTTGGCGACACGCCAGGCCGTCGGCGAACGTGCGCGCAGAGTCGGTACACACCACACGGCCCTGTTCAAAACTTTGCGCAAACGCATCGGCGTGACTGGACACCACCCCGACAATCTCGGTGTTCAGGCCCAGCAGGTCGCGGGTCTGGATCAGTCCGCAGATCCCCGAACCCATGCCGATGGGGACATACACCGTGTCCAGCTCTTCGACGGCTTCGAGCAGTTCCAGCGCATAGGTGGCCACGCCGCGGATCAGGTCCGGATGAAAGGCCGGCACCAGGTGCCATTGCCGGTTTTGCGCCAATGCCGCCGCTTCGGCCCGCGCTTCATCGAAGTCCTGGCCGCATTCAATCACGGTTGCGCCCAACGCCCGCATGGCGGCGTTTTTTTCAACCGAGTTGCCTTGCGGCACCACGATATGGATCGGCAGGCCCACACTGCGGGCCGCCAGCGCCAGGCTTTGCCCGTGATTGCCGCGGGTGGCGGTGACCAAGCCTGTGGTGCCTGGCTCGCGGGCCAGCAAACCCTGCACATACAAAAGGCCACCCCGCACTTTGAAGGCACCGGTGGGGGTGTGGTTTTCATGCTTGACCCACACCGTGCAACCCATGCGTTCGGTCAGCAAAGGCCAGGCCAGCTGCGGGGTTGGCGCCAGGGTCTGGTGTACGGTGTGGGCGGCGAGGCGAAGGGCATTCAAGTCAAACATGGCGCACCGTCATCGAGGGATTTGACTCGATTCTAGGCACAACGCATTGTATGGGCCGACCCTTATATTGCATGGCCAACAATAAATGTGGATACCGACGCTCACCGACACGGACCAGCCGCGCTACCTGGCGCTGGTCGATGCCATTACCCGGGCCATTGCCTGTGGCGAACTGCAACCCGGAGCGCGCTTGCCCCCTCAGCGGCGTCTGGCTTGGGCGCTGGGCTGGAACCCCAGCACCACCATGCAGGCCTATCGCGAGGCAGCGCGGCGGCATCTGGTGGCGGGTGAGGTGGGGCGTGGCACCTATGTGCTGGCGGGCAGCCAGGAGGCGACCCTGTTCAGGCTGCAGCACGCCGACGAACAGGCCAGCCGTATCGATCTGCGCACCAACGTTCCCGCCATCGACCACCTTGGTGAGCAGGATGCGCAAGCCTTGTCCTGGTTGCTCGAAAGTCGCCAGGCAATTCGCATGCAGGGCTATCTGAGTGCTGCCGATCTGCTGCAGGCGCGGGTCCAGGGCGCGGCCTGGCTCAAGGGGCGCGGGCTGGACGTGAGTGTGGAGCAGATCATGCTCTGCACCGGTGCCCAGCAAGGGTTGTTTACCGTGCTGCTGTCGTTGTGCCAGGCGGGCGATACGGTGCTGGTTGAAGCCTTTACCGCGCCGGGGATCAAGGCCGCCTGCGCGCAGTTGCGTTTGCCCATGCAAGGGGTGGCGATGGACGATGAGGGGATCCTGGCGCAGGATTTCGAAAGGATGATTCGTGCCACCGGGGCGCGGGTTGCAGTGCTGACCCCGACCCTGCAAAACCCCACTGCGGCGGTGATGAGCGTTGAGCGCAAGCAGGCGATTGCCCGGATCGCCAGGCATCATGGTGTGCAGGTGATTGAAGACGATGTATACGGTGCGCTGACCGCCAGCCCGCCGTTGCACCGCTATATGCCCGAGCTGGGAGTCTTGATCACCAGCCTGTCCAAGACCGTGGCGGCGGGCGTGCGCCTGGGCTGGATTGTGGCGAGCCCGTCTGTGCTGGCGCGTATCGATCCTTATGCGCAGTCAGCCCATTGGGGCGTATCGCCGCTGTGCCTGGCTATCGCCTGCCAATGGATCAGTGATGGCACTGCGCAAGCGCGACTGCAGTGGCAAACCGCGGAAGTGACCCGGCGCTGGCGCCTGGCAAGAAAGCTGCTGGGGCCGGCAATGGACCCGGCAGACGCACCATCGCCGCATATCTGGGTGACGCTGGCAGGCGGTGCCGAAGGCTGTCGTGCCGTTGGGGTTGAGGTGGTGCCCGCGGATGTTTTTGCGGTTAAATCCACCCCGAGCCATGCGGTGCGCATCAGCCTGACGGCGGCTGCCAGCGCCCAGGTGCTGAAAGTGGCGCTGCAGCGGATTGCATGCCTGCAACACCCCTGACTATCCAAGGACCCCCATGCGCAGAGAAATTGGCTACTGGCACCGCGAAGGTCGCGAGCTGTTCTATTACCTGGAATTCAAGCCCGATACCGCCGAGTTTTACCTGACGTGCGAACACACGCCCGCCGAAGGCGAGGGGAGTGTGCGCTCGGTATTGCTCAGTGAGGCGCGCGGCGAGCGTTACTACGAAGATGCGTTGCTGATTATCAAGGAGGAACTGTTCAGGCAATACACCCTGTGAGCGGGGATCGCGGTCAATGTTCCGGTTGGTGGCAGGGGCAAGATGTGCCGATAATGCCGCGGGCCCGACAGGTGTCGGGTCAGGATGTTGCCATTCAAAGGAGCTGTAAATGCGCGTGTTTTATATCTTTACCCTGTTGGGCAGCTTGCTGCTGGCCGGTTGCGCCAGCAACCCGATGGCCCCGGTAGCCGACCAGGCGGTGCAGGCCCCGAGCCCCGACATGGCACAAGTGGTGTTTATGCGCGATGCCTATACCGGCAAAGCCATTGTCTCTTCGCTGTATGACGTGACCGATGGCCAAACCCGTTTTATCGGCGTAATGGCCAATGGCACCAAGATCGCCCACCCGACCACCCCGGGCAAGCACACCTTTATGGTGGTGTCCGAAGCGGCTGACTTTATGGAGGCCGACCTGGTGGCTGGCAAAACCTACTACGCGCTGGTTACGCCGCGCATGGGGTTGTGGAAGGCCCGGTTTTCCCTGTGGCCGATCAGCAATGAACCGGATGCGGCCCACAGCTTGAAGTCCAATAACTTCAAGGGCTGGGTCGAAGACACCGACCTGGTCACCAACTCGCCGAAATCCCTGGCCTGGTACCAGCGGGTCAAGGCCAGCGTCGAGAAAAAGCGCGCGGAGTACTGGCCGGTCTGGCAGGAAAAAAGCGCTGAGGCTATTGCCGAGCGCACGCTCAAGCCAACGGATGGTTTGTAACACCTGAGCCGGGGCGGTGGCATTTATGTCGCCCTGGTCTTACCTCGGCACTTCGCTGAGTTGCAGCACCCAGGCAATTGCCTGCGCCTTGCCATCCCACACATAGCGAAAATGCTGGCCCTGCACCGGTAACGAAAGTGCCGGAGGGCGAAACGCTGCCACGCACTCGTGGCCGCTCAGCCGCACGCTGTTGTACAGCAGGCCCCAGGCGCCTTCTGCACGCAGTGGCCGGGCAAAATCCTGGCTCAGGCCATAACGGGCAGGTGAGGGATCGTGCAGGTCGGCAACGCCGCGTATATCGATCATCGGTTGTACCACGCGGTTGATATAGGTCCGCAAGGTAATTTCAATACTGGGCTCGCGGGTGGCCCGCCAGAACTGCTCCTGGTGAAAACAGGTTTCAGCAATGGCCGCCTCGACGCTGCTGGCGCAGTAGTACACACCATAAGTGCCATCGGTAAAACGACTGGCGCGGCCAATATGGGTAAAGGCGGCCATGACGGGTGTCGACCCTTCGCCGCACAACCGGTCTTGCGGCTTTACCCGCTGCAGGACGCCAGCCTGGTCACGCAGACGGTCATTGGTGAGGCTTTCAAGGACAAAGGCGATCTCCAGGTCGGCCGGGTCCAGGGTGTCTTCAAATACTGAAATGGGCGGGAAGGCGCTGTTGACGATGCGATAAGCCCTGGTCCATTCAGGCAGCACTGCATCAGGCATCAGCCGCGCACTCCATCCAGATAGCGGCGCACATCCGCCAGATCGACCACCTGGCCGGCGAGCATGTAGCCCAGGGCGCTCTGGCCATTGAAGGGCGCTGCGGTATTGGGTTTGTGTACCCATTGGTAGGCCCGTTCCGGGGTGTTACTGAACAGGATACGCAGTGCCTTGTGAATGCCCATCAAGTACGAAATGCGCTCCAGGGTATCGTGGGGCAAGCGCACGTTCGGCAGTTTTTTGTATTTGAAGTAGGTGGTGTTGCCAATGGCGCCAAGCAGGGTGCACTGCTGGTCCTTGGTGCAGCCCCAATGCTCCATCAGATTGAAGAAAAAGGTCAGGGCAACTCGGCCAGCATCACCGCTGGTGATGTCCGGTTCAGGGTTATGGGCGACTAGCTGCATGACGGCCTCCATAGGGGTCTATAAAATCAGCCTACTCCAGATATGTATTAATTCAAGGAGTTCATCCGTAACCGAATGTTTAACCGATAAGCCGGGCAGTGGGTGATTTTGCCCTGAGGGGGGATGTGCCTGAGCGCGTATCTGTCAGCCATTGGCTGGCGGTGCTGGTTTCGTGAGGTGTGATGCTGCGCACACCGCCCGGCCATGATCTACGCTTCACTAACGAAGGCTTTCAAAGCTGGAATTTTCAATGCGTAGCCCATCTGAAAACAGCCTGCACAATGCGTTGAAAGCCTGCCGGGAAAGCTTTCTCTCTGTCGGTTTTTTCAGCTTCTTTATCAATGCGTTAATGCTCGTTCCCACCTTCTATATGTTGCAGGTCTACGGTCGCGTGATCACCAGCGGCAGCCTGACCACCCTCACCATGTTGACGCTGATCATGACCGGGCTGGTGATTACCCTCGGCTGCCTTGAGTGGACGCGATCGCGGATCATGGTCCGGGTCAGCAACCGCCTCGACATGCTGCTCAGCCGCCAGGTCTACAAGGCCAGTTTCAAGCGGGCCCTGGAAAGCGGCGGGATGGACGCCTCGGCCCAGCCGCTCAACGATTTGACCGGCCTGCGCCAGTTTCTCTCCGGTAACGGCCTGTTCGCCTTTTTCGATGCGCCCTGGCTGCCCATCTATATCGCCGTGATGTTTATGTTTCACCCCTGGTTCGGCTGGGTGGCGACAGGCAGTGCGCTGTTGTTGCTGGTGCTTGCGTTTATCAATGAAAGGCTGACCGGGCCAACGCTGGCCCAGGCCAACAAGGAGCATATTGGCGCTTCGCTCTACACCACAAAAAACCTGCGCAATGCTGAAGTCATCGAATCCATGGGCATGCTTGAAACCCTGATGGAACGTTGGTGGAACCGGCAAAAAAATGTGCTGATGCTGCAATCCCGGGCCAGCGACAAAGGGGCCATGATCAGCACGCTGTCCAGGTCGTTCCGGATTCTGGTGCAGTCGCTGATTCTCGGTCTGGGCGCTTATCTGGCCGTGGATCATCAGGTGGGGGCCGGGTTGGTGTTTGCCGGGTCGGTATTGCTGGGGCGCGCACTAGCGCCCATCGATCTGATCATCGGCAGCTGGAAGGGCTTTATTGCCGCGCGTTCGCAGTACGCCCGGCTCAATGCCATCCTGGCCAAGCAGCAGGCCCAGCCCGAGCGCATGCGATTACCGGCGCCCAAGGGCGATGTGCAGGTCGAGAACCTCAGCGTTGCGGCTCCCGGTTCCAATATCCCGATCATCAAGAACATCAGCTTCAGCGTGCCGGCCGGTTGCGTGGTCGGCATTATCGGCCCCAGTGCCGCCGGCAAATCGACCCTGGCCAGGGCGCTGCTGGGCATCTGGGCCCCGCTGCATGGCGTGGTGCGCCTCGATGGCGCGGATATCAGCGCCTGGGACAAACATGACCTGGGCCCCCATATAGGCTACCTGCCCCAGGATATCGAGCTGTTCGAAGGCAGCGTCAGCGACAACATTGCCCGCTTTGCCCTGGTCGATCCAGAGCAGGTCATTCTTGCGGCCACCACGGCCCGTGTACACGACATGATCCTGCTGTTGCCCGATGGCTATGACACCGTGATTGGCGGTGACGGCGTGGTGCTTTCCGGCGGGCAGCGCCAGCGTATCGGACTGGCCCGTGCCCTGTACGGCAGCCCGCGGCTGATTATCCTCGATGAGCCCAACTCCAACCTTGACGAAGTCGGCGACCGTGCCCTGATCGCCGCCCTTCATAACATCAAGCTCTCAGGCGCCACCCTGTTTGTGATTACCCACCGCACCAACATTGTGTCCCAGCTTGACCGGCTCATGGTGATGAGCAACGGCGGCATCAGTCTGTTCGGGCCGCGTGAGCTGGTGCTGAACGAGCTCAACGCACAGCAGACACCCAAACAGGCCATGCAGTCTGATACCGCCATGGCTTCGGTGGCTAACGGCAAGGACAGTTTCGATGAACCCCATGACCCCAATTCAATCAACTGACCATTTTGCCGAACTGACCACCTGCGATCGAAAAATCCGGCGCCTGGGGTTTGCCGTTGTATTGCTGACTTTTGGTGTGTTTGGCATCTGGGCTGCATTCGCACCGCTCGATGGTGCCGCCTATGCACCCGGTGTGGTGACCGTGCAGGCGTATCGCAAAACGGTGCAGCACCTTGAAGGCGGCATCGTCAAGGAGGTGCTGGTGCATGACGGCGATATTGTCAAACCGGATGACCCGCTGATCATTCTCGACGATACGCCGCTGCGCTTCGAATACCAGATGACTCGCGGGCAATTGATTGCCGCCAAAGCGATGGAGGCCCGGCTGGTTGCAGAGCGGGACAGCCTGCCCGAGATTGTTTTTGAACCGCTGGCCCCTGCCGACAAGCTGCGCGGTAGCGAAGCGCGCCAGGGCGAGATCCGTGTGTTCAACGCGCAACGCGGTTCGCGCCTGGGCCAGATTGCCGTGTTGCAAGAGCGTATTGACCAGTTGAATGAGCAGATCAATGGAACTCAGGCGATTATCGGCGCCAAGGGGCATCTGGACAGGTCTTACAGCGGCGAAATCGTCGAATTGACCGATCTGCTGGCCCAGGGTTTTGTCGACAAGCAACGCCTGCTCGAGCAGGAGCGCAAGCGTCAACTGCTCAGGTCCGAAGTGGTCGAGCACCGATCCGCAATCACCACCTCACGGCTGCAGATCAATGAAACCCGGTTGCAGATCCTGCAAATCGACAAGGATTTCAATGCCGAAGTGGTCAAGCAACTGGCCGAAATCCAGAGCAAAATTTACGACCTGCAGGAGCGGGCCGCGGCCCTCGAAGACCGTCTGGGTCATATCGTGATTCGCGCTCCCGAAGCGGGCATGGTGATCGGCATGACCGTGCATACGATCGGCGGCGTGGTACGCCCGGCGACCCCACTGCTGGACATTGTGCCGTCAGTGTCGGGGCTGGTCATAGAGGCCCAGGTGGCGCCGGTGGACATTGATCGAATTGCCATTGGCAAGCGTGCTGATATTCGTTTTGGCGCGTTCAACAGCGCCACCACGCCAGTGATCGAGGGCGAGGTCAGCAGTGTCTCGGCGGACCGACTGATCAATGAAAAAACCGGGGCCGGTTATTACCTGGCACGGGTCAAGGTGACCAAGGCCGGCGAGCACACTCTGGGGGAGCGCAAGTTACTGCCAGGCATGCCTGCTGACGTGTTGATCATTACCGGGCAGCGCACGCTGCTGCACTATCTGCTGCAACCGGCGCGCAATGCCATCTCACAATCGATGATCGAGGAATGACCATGCAAGTGACTGCACGTGTGCTGGGCGGTTTGTTCGGGCTTGCCGCGGGGGTTGCCCTTGTGCAAGCCGCCGTGCCGGCGCCAGAAGGGGTCAGCGCCTCGACATTCACCACCGACCTGATGCAGTTGTATCGCGAGGCGCGTTTGCAAGATCCGCGAATACTGGCCTCCCGTGCGCGGGCGCAAGCGGGGCAGGAGTACCAGCGCGAAGCCTTGGGGACGCTGTTTCCGCAGGTTGCGCTCAATGCCGGGGCGAACCGGATCCACCAGGAAAACGAGCTTGTGCAGCAGAGTTTCGACAGTGAAATCTACAGCCTGGTATTGCGCCAGTACCTGTACAACAAGTCCGCCTGGGAGAATTACCAAAAATTCAAAAGCATGGCCAAACAGTCTGATTCCGAAGCCCTTGAGGCACAGTCCGAAGCCACTGTGGAGCTGGCCCGGCGTTACTTCACGGTTTTGGCCGCCGAGGACGAGCTGGAGCTGATTCAGGCCGAGTTGCGCACCACGCAAAAAAGCCTGGACCGGGTCAACGCGTTGTATGCCAAACAGTTAGCCCTGATTACCGATCAGTTGGACCTCAAGGCTCGTGTCGACGGGCTGGCGGCACAGGTACTGGATGCGCGCAACCAGGTCAGTGTCAGTCGCGCGGCGCTGGCCGAGATTGTCGGACGGCCGGTCAAGGAGAAGCTCAGTCGCGTGCGTGACGATGTGCAGTTGCGCGTCTCGGCGCAGAGCCTGGAAAGCTGGGTGCGCGAAGGGGTCGCGCAAAATCCGGCGCTCAAGGCCAATGAAAGCGGGGTTGAAGTAGCTGGCGCGGCGTTGCGCGGTGGCAAGGGTGGCCACTACCCGACACTGAGTCTGACCCTTAGCGCGCAGCAGTCCAACGAAGGCTACAACAACGCCCTGGTGCCGCGGACCGACAGTTATGTGGCCGGGATCGGCCTGCAGGTGCCGATATACAGCGGCGGCTCTACCTCGGCACGGGTGCGCGGGCTGTATCAGGATCAAATCGCGGCCGAGCAACAGCTGGAGTCGGTACAGCGGCGGGTGGTCAAGGAAATCACCAGCGCCTACCTGACGGCCGATACAAGCGCAGAGAAGATCAGTGCCAGTCGCAATGCCCTGGCCTCGGCACAGCTGTCCAGAGCCGCTGCAGAGAAAGCGTTCGGCTACGGGATGGTCAATGCCGTCGATGTGTTGACCAGTGTGCGTAACGAATACCGGGCTCATAGAGATTTGCTCAAGACCCAGTACGACTTCGTTACCAATGTCATTACGCTTAATCGCTGGGCGGGAAAACCCCCTGGGGATAGTGTCGCAAGCGTTAACCTCTGGCTGAATCCGGGTAGCCCCGGGCCGGATATTGCCTCCCCATAGTGGCGCCAGTTAATTGACTTTCTTGCGTATCTGTTAGCTTGGCGTTACACCATCTGTCTGTTTTTTTGACGCATATGTCATATGTCATGCATGCCGCATACACCCCCGTCCGCGCGCTTAAGGCCTTGATTTGCGTGGGTTGCTGAGCTTTTGCAGGAAAAGCTGCCAGGCGCCTGAAAGAAGCGTGCTTGCCCGACTGCAGTGCTGGCAGCCGCGGCAGCACGCAGCTCTGTCCTAGACTTACCTGACAGCCCGAGGGAGAACATCAAAAGGCGCAAGCTATTGATAAGTATTCCTGTTTATTTCGCTTCAATGGTTTTGCCCGGTGTTGGCCAGTACGTGCAACCTGAGCCGGAGCAGTAAATGGCACTATCCGAACGGGCAACGGGTAGGGGTGTTTGATTGTTCAAGGGAGTCAGGAAGGTAATGCCGCCTCTCAGAAAACCCATACGCGTGATGCTGATCGACTGTCGCCCCCTTGTTCTCAGGGGGCTTCACGACTTGATCAATGCCAGGAAGCCTCAAATGGAAGTGAGCGGCCAGGCCACCACCTATACCCATGCGCTTGACCTTGCCGATCAGTTGCGGCCCCATGTCATCTTCTTCAGCTTTTTTCCGGACGCCCTGAACCCGCTGGCAGTCATCAGCCAACTCACCCGCAGCACCGGGATGAAAGTGCTGGTGCTCAAGGGGCTGTACGACGTCATACCCGCAGCCCAGGCAATGGAAGCGGGTGCTCGTGGCATCGTGCTGGCGGAAGATCCTACAGAGTCGATCATCCTTGCCATCATCAAGGTCCACCATCGTGACACCGGGCTCAACCGGGCCTGGACCGGCGGGCTTGGCAACTATGCCGCGAGCGGGCACACGGTGTTGAAACACAATCTGGAGCTGGAGAAACAATCGCGCCTGACCTTGCGCGAGAGAGAGCTGATTCGCGCCATCGTGCACGAACCCTCGGCCAAGTACATGAGCATTGCCGGGAACCTGGGCATCAGCGAACACACCGTGCATAACCATCTGAGCAACATCTACCAGAAGCTTGACCTGATCAACCGGACGGACTTGCTGATGTACGCGATCAAGCACGGGCTGTTTGACAGTCAATAACGGCCAGTCAAAAAAAGGCCTGGCTCCTTATGGGAGCCAGGCCTTTTGCTTGCTGCGACATTTAGACAATGTCAGTCGGAGCAATATCAGTCACACCCACCAGCTTGATGATGCTGGTGATCCCCGTACCGTCACCGTCGTATGCCAGATAGCCGTCTCCTCCAACGACGCCAAAGTAGTAGTTGGTGGTGCCGTTGAGCGCCGTATCGGCTGCCGTGATAAAGGCCGCCACGTTGGCCGCAGGGGCCGCCACTTCCGTATAGTTCGCCCCTGTACCTGCGGTCGGGAAGTTCAGCGTATCCACCCCGGAAGTGAAGCCGGCGGAGATCACAGCCGTTGCCGCAGTCAGTGAGCCATCGGTATCCAGGCCGCTGAAGTTGAAGGTGTCGGCCCCCACACCACCGGTGAAGGTCTTGTCCCCTTCAATGGTCACATCCAGGGTCTGGGCGGGGGTTGCATCGGCATCCGCATCCGTCACCACGACATTGAAGGTCAGATGGGCATCCGGCGTCGACGACGTTACGAAGCCCAGGTCGGTGATCTTGACCACATCGCCATCCCAGGTTCCTGCTTCACCGGCTTCAACAGGGTTGCTTTTACTGCCCTCGCCGGACTCGTTGCTGAAGCTCAAGGTGTTGCCGGTACTGGCCCCGCTGACACCCACATTGCCATTGAGGTTGTAGCCGCTACCGGTGACACCCTCGGTGGAAACCAGCACCTGCAGGCCCTGGATCAGGTAGTTCTCGTTGCCGAAATTATAGTCATTGCTTTCGACAATCACTGCACCGTCGTTCTGATCCAGAGTGATCCCGTAGGCTGCCGGGTTCGCAATCGGGTGGAAGTTATTGGGTGAAGTCGAGGCGTTTTTTATGATGATGTCTTCGCTGTCGACAATGATCGCCCGCGTGATCAGGCTGTTGTCATCAGGATCGATCAGCTTGAGCACCAGTATCAGGTCCTCGCTGCCGATACCGTCGAACTTGACGTAGATCCCTTTGCTGGTGGCCGTGGGCGCTGCGGTTGTATCACCGAACGGGCTGGCGGTGAAGAAGTCCAGGTCCATTACCTCGCCTTGCTGGATGGTGTCACCGGCCACGCCTGCGGCGGTCCCGGAAACACTCACCCATGAGGTTGCAGCAGAGAACAGTTCGCCGGGGACGAAGGCGTTGTTGCCACCTGCCATGATGTTATTGGCACCCGTGCCTGAACCCTGTTCGGCGAAACCGCTGAACTGCACAAAGAAGTCATCGGCCAACTTGGCCACCGACACCGGCGGTTGCTGGTTGATGGGCGTCGTACCGCCAATGTTATAGCCGGTAAAACCCTGTGCGGCGGAGGTTTTCAGGATGCTGAAGCTGTCGATATCGTCCGCCAGGCTCAGCGTGTAGGTGTCTGCCACCTTGTCAAAGGTCATGGTGCCGGTTGCGTTGGTCAGCGCGCCCAGCGTCGGGTTGTTGGAGACGTAGGTGAAGGAGAGGTTGAACACCGCACTGGTGTCTGACTCCGAGGCCCATGTCACCACTTTGTTGGTGATGGCAGTGGTGCCTACCGTGCTGTCTCCCATGCTTACGGACAAGTCGCTGTTTGCGGAGCTGTAGACTGTCCCAAGGCGGTCATCCGCGCCGATGTCATAGGCAAATACGCCAGTGCCGCCGGGGGTTGGGTTGCTGGAGTTGGCATAGACCACATTGGACTTGGCCGTTACCACAGGTGAGTCGTCATCCACAGTAATCAGCAGGCCGTTGGCGGCGGCTGTGACGCTGTCGCCGTCGTAGTCCGTGGCGTTGATGGTGGTGCCCAGAGCGATGTTCAGATCGTTCTCGTTCTGGCCGGCGGCATGGTCGAGTTGATCGAGCAGCATAAAGGCATAGGCCCCGGTCGCCGCCTGCACGCTGAAGGTGAACACCGAATTGCCGGCCCCGGCAGAAGCGGTCAGCAACCAGGTGTTGCTGCCCGCGTCATAGGTAGTGGCATAGGTCACGGTGACACCGCCGCTTTTCAGGCCCAGTGCCGTCAGGCCGTTGGTGGTCAGGGAATAACTCAGCGGCTCGTCCGCACCGGACTGGAACAGGGCGCTGACATTGCCGCTGGCCAATACGATTTCCCCGGCTACGTCCCCTGTACCGCCCGGGATACCATCGCCGGGGCCAGAGTCGGCCGCGCCTTCGTGTACACCGTCTTCGTCCACCGTGCCGGTGAGCAGATTGATCGATGCGATTGGCGTGTCGTCATCCACCGTGATCACCAGGCCGTTCGCCGCTGCGGTGACGCTGTCGCCGTCAAAGTCGGTGGCGTTGATGGTGGTGCCGAGGGCGATGGTCAGATCATTCTCGTTCAGGCCGGCGGCATGGTCGAGTTGGTCCACCAGAGTGAAGGCATAAGCGCCGGTTGCGGCGTGCAGGCTGAACGTGAACACCGTATTGCCCGCTCCGGCTGATGCCGTGAGCAGCCAAGTGCTGCTGCCTGCGTCAAAGCCGACTGCGTAAGTGACGGCTACGCCGCCGCTCGTCAGGCCCAGTGCTGCCATGCCGGTGGTGGTCAGCGAGTAGTTCAGTGCCTCGTCCGCACCAGACTGGAACAGGGTGCTGACATTGCCGCTGGCCAGCACGATTTCCCCGGCCACATCCCCGGTACCACCGGCGATACCATCGCCGGGGCCAGCGTTAGCCGCGCCTTCCACAACACCGTCTTCGTCCACCGTGCCGGTGAGCTGATTGACGGTGGCGATTGGAGTGTCGTCGTTCACCGTGATCACCAGGCCGTTGGCGGCGGCCGTTACCGTATCGCCGTCAAAGTCGGTGGCATTGATCGCAGTGCCAAGGGCAATGCTCAGATCGTTCTCGTTCAGGCCTGGGGCATGGTCGAGTTGATCCACCAGGGTAAAGGCATAAGCGCCGGTTGCGGCGTGCAGGCTGAACGTGAACACCGTATTGCCTGCACCGGCCGAGGCCGTGAGCAGCCAGGTGCTGCTGCCTGCGTCAAAGCCGACTGCGTAAGTGACGGCTACGCCGCCGCTCGTCAGGCCCAGTGCTGCCATGCCGGTGGTGGTCAGCGAGTAGTTCAGTGCCTCGTCCGCACCGGACTGGAACAGGGTGCTGACATTGCCGCTGGCCAGCACGATTTCCCCGGCCACGTCCCCTGTACCACCGGCGATACCATCGCCGGGGCCAGCGTTAGCCGCGCCTTCCACCACACCGTCTTCGTCCACCGTGCCGGTGAGCTGATTGATCGTGGCGATCGGAGTGTCGTCGTTCACCGTGATCACCAGGCCGTTGGCGGCGGCCGTTACCGTATCGCCGTCAAAGTCGGTGGCATTAATCGCAGTGCCAAGGGCAATGCTCAGATCGTTTTCGTTCAGGCCAGAGGCATGGTCGAGTTGATCCACCAGGGTAAAGGCATAAGCCCCCGTGGTTGCATGCAGGCTGAACGTGAACGCCGTATTGCCCGCACCTGCCGAGGCCGTGAGCAGCCAGGTGCTGCTGACAGCATCAAAGGCCACGGCATAGGTGACGGTCACTCCGGCACTTTTCAGGCCCAGTGCTGCGAGGCCGTTGGTGGTTAGCGAGTAGTTCAGTGCCTCGTCCGCACCGGACTGGAACAGGGTGCTGATATTGCCGCTGGCCAGCACGATTTCCCCGGCCACATCCCCTGTACCACCAGCGATACCATCGCCGGGGCCAGCGTTAGCCGCGCCTTCCAGCACACCGTCTTCGTCCACCGTGCCGGTGAGCTGATTGACGGTGGCGATTGGCGTGTCGTCGTTCACCGTGATCACCAGGCCGTTGGCGGCGGCCGTTACCGTATCGCCGTCAAAGTCAGTGGCATTGATCGCAGTGCCAAGGGCAATGCTCAGATCGTTTTCGTTCAGGCCAGAGGCATGATCGAGTTGATCCACCAGGGTAAAGGCATAAGCCCCCGTGGTTGCATGCAGGCTGAACGTGAACGCCGTATTGCCCGCACCTGCCGAGGCAGTGAGCAGCCAGGTGCTGCTGACAGCATCAAAGGCCACGGCATAGGTGACGGTCACTCCGGCACTTTTCAGGCCCAGTGCTGCGAGGCCGTTGGTGGTTAGCGAGTAGTTCAGTGCCTCGTCCGCACCGGACTGGAACAGGGTGCTGATATTGCCGCTGGCCAGCACGATTTCCCCGGCCACATCCCCTGTACCACCAGCGATACCATCGCCGGGGCCAGCGTTAGCCGCGCCTTCCACCACACCGTCTTCGTCCACCGTGCCGGTGAGTTGATTGATCGTGGCGATTGGCGTGTCGTCGTTCACCGTGATCACTAGGCCGTTGGCGGCGGCCGTTACCGTATCACCGTCAAAGTCAGTGGCATTGATCGCAGTGCCTAGGGCGATGGTCAGATTGTTTTCGTTCAGGCCAGAGGCATGATCGAGTTGATCCACCAGGGTAAAGGCATAAGCCCCCGTGGTTGCATGCAGGCTGAATGTGAACGCCGTATTGCCCGCACCTGCCGAGGCAGTGAGCAGCCAGGTGCTGCTGACAGCATCAAAGGCCACGGCATAGGTGACGGTCACTCCGGCACTTTTCAGGCCCAGTGCTGCGAGGCCATTGGTGGTCAGCGAGTAGCTCAGGGCCTCGTCCGCACCGGACTGGAACAGGGTGCTGACATTGCCGCTGGCCAGCACGATTTCCCCGGCTACGTCCCCGGTACCACCGGCGATCCCGTCGCCGGGGCCAGCGTTAGCCGCGCCTTCCACAACACCGTCTTCGTCCACGGTGCCGGTGAGTTGATTGATCGTGGCGATCGGAGTGTCGTCGTTCACCGTGATCACCAGGCCGTTGGCGGCGGCCGTTACCGTATCGCCGTCAAAGTCAGTGGCATTGATTGCAGTGCCAAGGGCAATGCTCAGATCGTTTTCGTTCAGGCCAGAGGCATGATCGAGTTGGTCCACCAGAGTGAAGGCATAAGCCCCCGTGGTTGCATGCAGGCTGAATGTGAACGCCGTATTGCCCGCACCTGCCGAGGCAGTGAGCAGCCAGGTGCTGCTGACAGCATCAAAGGCCACGGCATAGGTGACGGTCACTCCGGCGCTTTTCAGGCCCAGTGCTGCGAGGCCATTGGTGGTGAGCGAGTAGTTCAGGGCCTCGTCCGCACCAGACTGGAACAGGGTGCTGACATTGCCGCTGGCCAATACGATTTCCCCGGCCACGTCCCCTGTACCACCGGCGATACCATCGCCGGGGCCAGCGTTAGCCGCGCCTTCCACCACACCGTCTTCGTCCACGGTGCCGGTGAGTTGATTGATCGTGGCGATTGGCGTGTCGTCGTTCACCGTGATCACCAGGCCGTTGGCAGCGGCCGTTACCGTATCGCCGTCAAAGTCAGTGGCATTGATTGCAGTGCCTAGGGCGATGGTCAGATTATTCTCGTTCAGGCCCGTGGCATGGTCGAGTTGGTCCACCAGGGTAAAGGCATAGGCGCCCGTGGTTGCATGCAGGCTGAAGGTAAATACCGTATTGCCTGCTCCGGCTGATGCCGTGAGCAGCCAGGTGCTGCTGATGGCGTCAAAGGCCACCGCATAGGTGACGGTCACTCCGGCACTTTTCAGGCCCAGTGCTGCGAGGCCATTGGTGGTCAGCGAGTAGCTCAGGGCCTCGTCCGCACCGGACTGGAACAGGGTGCTGACATTGCCGCTGGCCAGCACGATTTCCCCGGCCACGTCCCCGGTACCACCGGCGATCCCGTCGCCGGGGCCAGCGTTAGCCGCACCTTCGAGCACACCGTCTTCATCTACCGTCCCCGTGAGCTGGTTCAGTGTGGCGATGGGCGTGTCGTCGTCCACCGTGATCACCAGTTTCTGCGCCGTAGCGGTGACCGAGTCGCCGTCCTTGTCGGTGACCTTCAGCACCGAACCCAGCTGCAGCAGCAATTCGTTTTCGCTGTTGTCGCCGCCCACCGTATCCGGGTGGTCGAGTTGATCGAGAAGGGTGAAGGTATAGCTGCCGTCAGAGGTATTGGTCAGCTCCAGCTTGAAGACGGCGCGGTCAGTGGCGGCGACATATTCGGCAGCAGCGCCGACATAGCCCCACAGGGTGTTGCCGATCACGTCATATTTAACCGTCTCGCCCTTGGAGGCCAGCGCCACTGCAGTCGCGGCGCTGTCAAACACTTGCACGCCGGAGGTGTCATTGGACAAGGAGTAGCTCGCCGGTGCATCGGTACCGGAGGTGAACACAGTGGCCACAGTGCCGGAGGCCGATGCAGGAACCAGCAGGCCCGCGTCGCCGACACCGCCGTCGATGCCACCGGCCAGGCTGTCTTCATCCACCAGTGCCGTAACCGGCAGCCCGGCGGCGGCAGGGCCGTCGTCTTCAAAGTTCAGTTGACTGCCGACTTCCTGAGGCACTGCCACCACATTGGGCAGATGGAAACCGCCGATATCGAACGTGGAGTTGCCGGTGCCGCTGTTTTCAATCACCACGCGGTTGTGGGTGCCATCAACGGTGTATTGCAGGGAGAAGTTGGCTTCAAAGCCGACAATCGTTGCGGTGCGGTCAAGCCCTGCATTGCTGGTTGTGAAGGTCACACTGATGCTGCCGAGCGTGGTATTGGTCGTGACCCCGGTCAGGCCGGCGATGGCCACCCCGTTGGCGCCAATTACCGTGACGCTGGCGATATAACCAAGATTGTCGGCCCCGTTCACCGCATGACCATTGCCGTCGAGCAGGCCGTCATAGTAGGCCGAGCCGACTTCCAGGCCCGTGGTAAAGGCGCTGATGGTGGCTGCGCAGGTTTTTGGCGGCGTGGCCTGGGCGATGATAATGGTTGCACCGCTTGCCGCGAAGAGCCCGCCAAACAGGATATTGCTTTCGTTGGTCGCCTCACCATGGGTCAAGTCTGGCACGGTGTAGCGCGCGTCCGGGTTGGTGATAAAACTGAAAATCATGCCTTCGCCAGCCTTGATCCCCTGGCTGTTGGTACCGATGGTGGTCGGCCCTGCGCCCTGGCTGGTGTTGACGGTGTCAGCCTGGTTGGCGGGTACCTGGTCCGGGTCCATGCCGGTAACGATCAGGCCTGTGGTGCTGCCACCTGCCTTGAACATCAGAAAGCCGTTTTGCCCGGAGGGCAAGCCGGCGAAATCAAAGGCCAGATCCTGGCTGGCTGTCACCCAGAGGTGGTTGGTCATGTCGACCACATCGTCGGGGTTGGCGGTATCCGGATGCATCAGCTGTTCTTGCTGCACCATCCACACCTTGGCCCCGGTTGCTGTCTGCTCAAGATAGGCGGCGAAGATGATGGTGCCGTTCGGGTTGGCCAGATCGTCGTCGGGGGCAGGTGTAGCACCCTCACTACCGGCACGGCCCAGCACGATATTGTTGTTGGTATCCGAGTAGAGAAATATTTTCGTGCCATCGAGGGTATACAGGCCGCTCCAGTCCGAGCCGCCATTGGCGTTGCCCGGATCGCCCAGCGCCTTGCCCTGGGCATCGGTAAAGGCCAGGTCTACATAGGTGCCGGTAATGGTGATCAGGTCGGCACCGGTATTGCCGGCAGCGCCGGAATAACCGCTCAGCGCCGCATTTTTGACCGGGGTGGCGCCCAGCAGGGCGAACAGCCGGGACTCGAACGGGAAGGGCAGATCGCCGGTATCGTCGGTAGCATTGATGGCCGCGACGGTTATGTCGTTATCGTTGATATCTTCGATATCGGTGGAGGTGGCGGCGTTCTGTAAACCGCTCGTTTCATCGACCGTGATGCTGCTGTTCAAGATGATAGCCATGGTGCTCTCCTGGCGGATTACGGTCACAGGGCTGACCGCTGGGAATTTATTGCGACAGAAATCAACTATGGATTTGCGCGTCAGCTTGCGCATCGGCCGATACTCCCAGGCGGTCTGGGAGTATCGGCCTATCTGGCAGGGAGAAGGGCCGCGGGCATGCCAGGAGATTTTTGGCCTGCCGCCGGTTAGGATTGCGCCTTATAAATACACAAGAAACGGATCGAATCTTGACCGAACGACGTCAATTCAGCACCGGCATGAAGGGCAAGAACCTTCGTTACCTCAAAGACAGTGCCATAGAGCCAGGACCCATGGTGCGCACCGGTTTTGTGTTGCTGGAGCATTTTTCGCTGCCGGCCTTCACCCAGGCACTGGACACCCTCATCACCGCCAACCTGTTGCGTGCCGGTTTGTTTTCTTCGCGCACCTATGGCTTGAGCGACAGTGAGGTGGTCAGCGATCTGGGCCTGGTGATCCGCCCCGATGCCTGTATCGATTCGGCGATGATCCATGAACTGGACCTGCTGGTGATCTGCGGCGGCTACCGGACCGAATTAAAGATCAGCGATGCGCTGAGCAACCTGCTCAGGGCCGCTGCGCGTGAGGGCATCACGTTGGGCGGGCTATGGAACGGCGCCTGGTTTCTCGCCAGCGCCGGGGTACTGGACGGTTATCGTTGCGCGATCCACCCCGAGCATCGTCCGGCGCTGGCGGAAGTGGCCAGGGCGGCGCAGGTCACCAGCGAACCCTATGTCATCGACCGTGACCGATTGACTGCCTCCAGCCCTGCCGGAGCCTTCCAGATGGCTCTGGGCTGGATCAAGGGCCTGCATGACAAGGCGCTGGTGGAGGGTATCGAGGATATTCTGGCATTTGAGGAGTCGCGCTACCGACGGATCAAGCCGGCGGAAAATATCTGCGTCAGTGCGCCCTTGCGCGAAGTGGTCAAGCTGATGGACGCCAACCTCGAAGACCCCCTGGAGCTTGAGCAACTGGCGGTCTATGTCGGCCGTTCCCGGCGTCAGCTTGAGCGCCTGTTCAAGGAGCAACTGGGCACCACACCGCAACGCTATTACCTGGAATTGCGCATCACCGAAGCGCGCCGGTTGCTGCAGCACACCGAGCTGTCACAAGTGGAGGTACTGGTGGCCTGCGGGTTTGTCTCGCCCAGCCATTTCAGCAAGTGCTACAGCGCCTATTTCGGCTATCGACCGTCCAAGGAAGTGCGCCTGATTAAATAACGCGGCCCGGCACCGTGCCGATCCTTGACTATGCTGTGGGCACTTACTGCGCAGGCAGATGCTCTGGTTCGAGGGATTGGCATGATTTCAGAATGGGAAATGATTGGCCGTTTGCTGCTGGCAGCGGTGCTCGGCAGCCTGATTGGCTTGCAGCGCGAGCATCAATTCTGGACGGCGGGTTTGCGCACGCACATGCTGGTGGCGACTGGCGCATGCTTGTTTATGACGGTGTCGGCCTTCGGCTTTCAGCAGGCGCTGACCCAGCCGGGCACGCAACTGGACCCTTCGCGGATTGCTGCGCAGATTGTCACCGGCATCGGCTTTCTCGGGGCCGGCTCGATCATGATGCGCGGTGAAGTGATCAAGGGGTTGAACACGGCGGCGAGCCTGTGGGCGGTGGCGGCCATCGGCATGTCGATTGGCGGCGGTATGTATCTGTTGGGTGTGGCTGCGACCGTGCTGATTCTGGCCATCCTGATCGCCATCGGGCCGATCGAGCACCGTTATCGCGATTATATAAAGGTCCATGTGATCAAGCTGGTAGCGCCGACGGGTGTGCTCAATCGTAAGAGTCTTGAGGCGTTTTTGGGCGTGGATGCCGTGCGCCTCAAGGAGGTGCTGGTCGAGCAGGGGCCACAGATGGGCACTGAAAGCGTCACGGTCGAATTCAAGAAAACCAGTCGGGTGGAGACCGCCGAGTTGCTGAAGCGGATCTTGACTATTCCAGAGGTCAGGGAAGAACCGGCCCCCCATTGATTGAATGGGGGGCTGCAGGCAGGGGCCACGCGATTGCGCCAGCGTTAAAGCTTGCGACTGCCGGCCAGCAACCACAGCAGGTAAAGCCCGCCCAGCAAACCGGTAGTCAACCCGATCGGCAAGTTGAGGTGCTGGGTGAAACGCTGGCTGACCAGGTCGGCCACCAGCAATAGCAAGGCCCCCATCACCGCACCTGTCAGCAACGGGATATCGGGCGAACCGGTCAGCCTGCGGGCCAGCTGCGGCGCTGCCAGGGCGATAAAGCTGATAGGGCCGGCCGCCGCCGTGGCAATGGCCGTGAGGCCTACCGCCGCCATCACCATGAGCAGGCGCGAACGTTCAACACTCACGCCCAGTTGGCTGGCGGTGTCGTCGCCCATTTCCAGCAGGTTCAGTTGCCGGGCCTGGTAGACCGCAACGGGGGTGATCAGCACCAGGCCCAGCGCCGCTGGCAGCACATGGGCCCAGGTGCGGGTGTTGAGTGAGCCGGACAGCCACAGCTGCGCCGTCATGGCCTGGTCGAGATCGCCGGTCACCAGCAGGATAGTGTTGAGCCCGGTCAGCATCGCGCCAACACCGATGCCCACCAGCACCAGGCGGTAGCCGCCGCTGGTGCGACCCTTCATCGACAGCACAAAGACCAGGGCTGCGGTGCATATGCCACTGAGCACTGCGGCCAGTGAGGTGCCCAGCGGCCCGGCATTGAACAGGATGATCTGCACAATCGCACCGCTGGCCGCTCCGGTGGTGAAACCGATGATGTCCGGCGAGCCGAGGGCATTGCGCGAGATGGACTGGAAGATCGACCCCGCCATGCCCAACGCCGCGCCGACGCAGACGGCTGTCAGTACCCGGGGTAAACGGACACGCCAGATCACCCGCTCGGCGGTGGGGTTGTCACCCGCTCCGAACAGGCTGGCCAGCACTTCGCCGGGGCTTAGCGCCAGCGTGCCGACGCCCAGCAGCATGACCCCCAGCAACAGGGTCAGGACCATCAACAGCGTGCCGATCAGCATCACTCGCGGGCGCCAGAGCAGTGAACATGAAGCAAAGCGGATGACCGCAGGCAGGGCAGTTTTCATAGTTGACTCAATCGGTACTTGCGTACCACGGCAATAAAGAACGGGCCGCCCAGCAACAGGGCGATGATCCCCGCCGCGACTTCGGACGGGGCCACTACCACGCGCCCGAGCACATCGGCTGCCAATAGCAGGATGGCGGCATACAGGGCGGAATAGGGCAGGATCCAGCGCTGATCCGGGCCGACCAGCAACCTTGCGATATGCGGTGCCACCAGCCCGACAAAACCGATTGGGCCGGCGCCGGCGGTGGCCGCGCCGGCCAGCAGCATCACCGCCAGGCACGCCAGCAGCCAGGTTGAACGCGGGCTGGCGCCCAAGGCCAGACCCATGTCCTTGCCCAACGCCAGCACATTGAGGTTGCCGGCAAGCGCCAGGGCGATGGCACCGCCCGGGATCACGGCCGCTAACAGCACCCAGGCGGCTTGCGGGCCGCTGCGCTCTAGGGAGCCAGAGGCCCAATGGCGAAACTGGTCGAAGACGTCGGCAGGGGCATTGAGGATAAAAATGCCGGTGGCCGATACCAGCATGATCGACAGCCCGGCTCCGGCCAGGACCAGGCGCACCGGGTTGCAGGTGCCGGCATGGGCCTGACCGATGATAAACACGGTGACCCCTGCCAGCCCTGCGCCGATAAAGGCGAACCCCACATAGGCCAGTGGCGTCACCAGATTGAACGCGGCCGCCCCTATGATGATTGCCAGTGCAGCACCTGCATTGATACCCAGCAGGCCCGGCTCGGCCAGCGGGTTGCGCGTGACCGCCTGCATGATCGCTCCGGCCATCCCCAGCGCCAGCCCGGCCAGGACCGCCACCAGGGTGCGCGGGATACGCAGCTCGCGCACTATCAGGTGGACGTCGTTTTGCCGATCATAGGTACCCAGCGCATCAAGGACCTGGTTCAGGCTCAGGGGGCGTGAGCCGAGGGCCAGGCTCAGCCCCACCATCAGTACCAGCAATGCCAGGCCGCCCACCAGGCCGCGCAGGCGTTTACGGTGTGGCTGCTTGAACCGTAACGCGGTTCGCTGAAGAGACAGGGCCATGACTCAGGGGAAACTCCGTGCGACGGTATCGATCATCTGCTTGCCCGAGTAGTAGTCGATGCGAAACGAACTGACCCCCAGTGGGTACACCTGTTTGTTGCGCACCGCAGGCAGATTGGCCAGTACCGGGTCGGCGAGAAACGCCTGTACATCGGCATCACTGCCGCCGAGCAGGAACACGCTGTCACCGGCAATGACCCGGGACAGGTTCTCGCGGGATATAAAACCCACGTCCGAGCTACGCCGCACCTGATCCTTGAGCGCGTCAGGCAAGCCCGCTACGGTAAACCCCAGTGCGCTGAGCAAGCGTGCCTGGGGGCTGGCGGGCAACCCCACCGAATAACTGCCTGCAATGTTGTAGCCCACCACACTGACCGTGCCCGGGGGCGGCGTCAGGCCAGAGGCGACTTTAAGGGTGTAGGCATCGAATCGCTGGATCGCAGCCTGCGCCTGCTGCTCCAGCCCGGTGACCTTGCCCAGTTCGACTGCCATTTCCTGCCAGCTGTGATTGGAATAGTTGACCACGGTGCTATTGATGCCCTGGGCCTGCAGCTCGGCTTGATGCTGCAGCACGCTGTCGGCACCGGTGGCCGACACCACCAGCAGGTCAGGGGCCCAGCCGATCACGGCCTCAAGATCAAACTGCAGGTTGGGATACAGCACTTGCACTGCGCGCTGGTCGGCGACTTCGGCCCACTGCCGGAAAAAGCCCTTGGCATCTGTCAGGCGGCTGGGTGCGGCAGCGGCGGTGGCAATCACAGGTGCATTTATTGCCAGCAATATCCCGGTCACGCTGGGGGTGGTGGAGACGATGCGTTGCGGTTTGTCGGCGGCGTGGGCCAGCCCCGTCAACAGCAACGCGACCAGGGGCAAGGCGAGTGTTCTAAGCATGCTCGCGGCCCTCGTTAAGGTGATGGGCAAAGGTCGTGCCGCTGTAGCCCTGGCGGAACAGCCCGGCCTGCACCAGACGCGGCATCAGCTGTTGAAGAAACAGATGCACCGATTCCACCGAGCCGCCCGGGGCGGCAATGAAACCGTCAATCGCACCGCTGTGGGCCCAGTCGATAATCTGCTCCAGGGCGTCGTCCACTGTGCCCACCACTTGCCAATGCGCTGCAGAGATCACCTCGGGGCGCAGCAGCAACTGCTCGAGGGTCAGGGATTCACGCTCGATCAGGCGGCGCAGCAGGCTGTTGTGGGTGCGGCTGCCGGCATCGGGCGCCACAGGTGGCAGGTCGGTGCGGGTCACCGGGCGGCCTGGGGGCCAGTCAGTCAGGTCGAGGCCGATCATGTCCTTGATCGACGCCAGTTTGCGCGGCTTGTCCAGCCGCGCGTGGGTTTGCATAAACAGGGCGCGGGCCTCTTCGCGGGTGGCGGCCAGGTACAGGCTCAGGCCAGGCAGCAGCCGAATCCCGGCGGGGTCGCGGCCGTGGCGCAGGGCCCGCTGCGAGAGATCGCGACGCAGTTCCAGGGCGGCTTCCTTATCGGGCGTCGGGGCGAAGACCAGGTCTGCCACCGAGGCGGCAAAATCGCGCCCCGATGCCGATGCACCCGCCTGGATCAGCGGGATGCGCGGGCCGGGGTAGGCGGGCAGGTTGAGCGGCCCCTTGACCTTGAGGTGCTTGCCGTCATGGTCGATGGCATGCACCTGGGACGCGTCAGCATAGTGGCCGCTGGCGCGGTCGATCTTCAATGCCGCGTTGGGGAAACTGGCCCACAGTTGCTGCACCACCGACGTAAATTCGGCGGCGCGCTCATAGCGTTCCTCGGCGCTGGGCATTTGCTCCAGGCCGAAGTTTTCGTGGCCCTGCAGGGCGGTCACGATATTCCAGCCGGCGCGGCCACGGCTCACCCAATTCAGCGATTGCAACTGGCGGGCCACCACATAAGGCGGAAAAAAGGTGGTCGATACCGTGGACACCAGACCGATATGCGACGTTTCCCGGGCCACGGCAGCGAGCAGCACTGTGGGGTCGAGGCTGGCAAAGCCTGAGCCGCTGTCGAGCATGTGCATGGGCATGCAGCTGACGTCGGGGCGAAACACGAAATCCAGGTGCGCGGCTTCGGCGCGCACCGCCAGATCGATGGCGTAGTCTGCGGTGAAAATCTCTTCGATATTGCTGTTTTCCCGTCTCCAGCCATCGCCGCTCAACCAGGTAGGGGCCAGCGACAGGCCGATATGCAGGTGTTTGTGGGTGCTCATAAATGCAGGTTTCCAGCTTGAAAAAAAACCAGGGCAGCCCGCCACGGGGCCGCCCGTTCATGGGCAGGCAAAGGCTCAGAACGCGCCCTTGACCCCGATGCCGAACATGCGCGGCGTGGTCATGCTCGCTTCCAGGCCGCCAATGCCACGGTTTTGCTGCATATAAATGGCGGAGCGGTCATCGAACAGGTTTTTCACATAGCCATACACTTCGATGGCCTCGCTGAAACGATGGCTCATGCGTGCATCGGTCAGGGTGTAGGAGTCGATGGTCAGGCTTTTGCTGTTGGCCGTGTCGGAGTAGTAGCCGTCGTAATGACGCACCTGTACCGACAGATTGGTTTTTTCGGTGATGTCCCAGCTCGGCCCAATGCTCAGTGTGTAACCCGGCGAGCGGGCGAATTCGTTGGCCTGATACGCCTCGTTGCTGGAGATCTTGTCGATGCGGGTGCGCAGCGTGCCCAGGCTGGCGCGCAGCTTGAGGCTGTCGAGTAGCTGATAGTCGGCGCCCAGCTCCAGGCCGTAGCCGTGGGCTTTTTCAGCATTGATGGTGTAGGACTGGGCAATACCCGGGGAGACCACTACTGGGATGTTGTACTGGGCATCCTTGAAGTCCATGTAAAACAGGTTGGCGCTGAGGATCAGGCGGTCATTCAGCAGATTGGCGCGGGTAAACAGTTCGTAGTTCCACACCGACTCTTCCTTGAAGTCCTGCCACTGGCGGGTACTCAGGTTGAGCGACATGCCACCCGGGTTATAACCGCGGCTGATCATGGCGCCCAGTGTCCAGTCCGGGGTAGCGGCGAAGGCCAGCGACACCTTGGGCAAAAAGGCCGAGAAGGTTTTCTGATAATCCAGCGGCCCCGGTGCCAGCACCGACGTGCCCTGGCGGTCGATGCGGTCTTGCTGGTAGCGCAGGCCGCTGCTCAGGGTCCAGCGGTCGTTGAGGCGGTAATTCAACTCACCGAACAGGCCGAAGTTTTCCTTGGTGTCATCAAAGCTCGACAGGCCGGAGAGTAAAAGCGATTCGTCGGATTTGGTGCGGGCTACATAGACCCCGCTGACTCCGCTGAACTCGCTGTGCTGGTCGCCAAACACCAGGCGGGTTTCGTTGGAAATATTGCTTTGCTTGATATCCGCATCACCCTGGCCAGCGATACCGGTGTAGCGCTTGACGCTGGAGTGGGAGTACTGCGCCTGGTTGAACAGCTTGATGCCGTTGTCGAAGTCATAGCTGACATCCAGGATCCCGGTGTTGGTGGTCTGCTCCCAGGACGGCATGGTGTTGGTGATGTGGTCGAGTTTGTGGAAGGGTTTGGAAGCTGATTCCTGGCTCGGGCGGTTGCTGTCGTTGTGGGCCAGGGTGAGCTTTGCCTGCAGCCCGGTCATCGAACTCGGTAACCACAGCAGCTTGGCGCGGGCATTGAGTGCGCTGAAGTCCTGATCAGTCTTGCCCTTCTGGAAGTTGGGGCTGGTGTAATCGATAAAGGTGTCGCGGGCCGAGTAGTCCACCGCCAGGCGCCCGGCCAGGTCTTCGCCCATCAGCGGGCCGGAGAGGGCAATCGAGGTGCGCTTGTGGTTGTAGTTGCCGATCTCGGCCTGGTACAGCGCCTCGGGGGTGAAGGTGGGGTTTTTCGTGTTGACGATAATCGCTCCGGCAATCGCGTTGGCACCCTGGGAGGTGGTCTGCGGGCCGCGGAACACCTCGGTATTGTCCAGGTCCCAAACCGAGGTGGCCCCGAAGAACATCTCGTTGTAGTTCAGGTAGTGGCCGTCCAGGTTGATGGTAGCGCGGGGTACCGTGCCGCCCCAGAACACGTTCTGGCCATTGTTTGGCCCCTGGCTGTCCATGCCGCGAATCACCGGCGCGCCAACGGTATCGGTATAGATGACGTTGGGTACGCCTTCGAGCACTTCATGCACGGTGGAGTCGCCGGTTTTTTGTTCGTCGATCTCGCGCCCCGAAATAACCGTTACCGACGAAGCAGTGCTCTTCAGGTCACGCTCGAGCTTTTCGCCCGTCACGGTAATCGGCTCGAACACCAGTGCCTGTTTTTTATCGCCAGCAAGCGCTTCATCTGCCAGTGCGGCGCTGGCGCCAAGCAGGGTAGACAGGGTCAGTACGCTGAAACCGCACGTCAGCTTTCGGGGGGAGTAGGCCTTCAAGAGATGCTCCAAATGAGAATGATCCGCGTTATGGCGATCGTAGCATGTGGCTATCACGTTCCTCAATAAAGAATTGATTCCTCTATGTGGTATTTGTTGGCGTGCTATATGCTGGATTTTGTCGCAGGCGACGCCTGCCAAAGCCGGTATCATGCGCGGCGTCGATTGATGCCTATTGAGAAACAGCCGCGAGACAGTGGCGAGGAGAGAACCCTTGAAAAACCTGAAGGCACCGGATGACGATGCCCCGGACACCCCGAGCGAAAAGCGCTCGGGCACCATCCAGTCGGTGGCGATTGCAGCGCGGTTTCTCAATGTGCTGGCCAGCGCCGAACGCGAACTGGCCTTGGGCGAAGTGGCGCGACGCACCCAAACCGGCGGTTCGACGACTCATCGATATTTGCAAAGTCTGGTCAAGGAAGGGCTGGCCAAGCAGGATCCGGCCAGTGGCTTGTACGACTTGGGCCCGGCGGCATTGAGCATCGGCATCGGCGCGTTGAAGCGCGTGGATGCGGTGGAAATTGCCGCCCAACACATGAAGTCGCTGGCCCATGAACATGCGGCCAGTGGTGGTGTGGCGATCTGGACCGACCGCGGGCCGACGCTGGTGCGCTGGTACCGCAGTGCCTATTTTTCCATCAGCCCGCTGGCGTTGGGCGATATCCTGCCGCTGGACAACACCGCCTGTGGCCTGGTGTTTCAGGCCTGGTTGCCGAAAACCACCATTGATGCCGCGCGCAAGCAGCAACCGGCGCATTTTCGCGGCACGCCGCCAACCAAGGCGGTACTGGACGAAGTGCGCCAGCGTTGCTGGGCTGAACTGACCAGCCACTTGCTGTCCAATGTCACAGGCCAGGCCGCACCGGTGTTTGATGCCCAAGGCGAACTGGTGTGCGTGATGACCACAGTGACCGACCTGGGCCAGCTCAAGACACCAGAGGACCGCCAGGCACTGTTCCATGCTGCCCACCGGGTCAACCAGTCCACCGGTGGCTTGCCCTGGCAGGGTGGCGAGTAAGCCCTAGGCAGGCACCCGGGGCTTGGGCACCACCAGCGGGGTGCCGGTCACCGGATCGGCGATGATGAGCGACGCCAGGCCGAATACCCGTTCGACCAGGCTTTCGGTAAAGACCTCGGCTGGCGCTCCCTGGGCGACAATGGCCCCGTCTTTCATCGCAATGATGTGCGAGGCATACCGACAGGCCTGATTGAGATCGTGCAGCACGGCAACGATGGTGCGGCCTTCGCGGTTAAGTCGGGCGAGCAGTTCGAGCAGTTCGATCTGATGGGCAATATCGAGAAACGTGGTGGGCTCGTCCAGCAACAGGATCGGTGTTTGCTGTGCCAGCACCATGGCAATCCAGACCCGCTGGCGCTGGCCGCCCGACAACTCGTCCAGCAGGCGTTCGCCCAGCTCGCTGACCCGGGCCGCAGCCATTGCAGCACTCACGGCTTGCTCGTCGGCCGGTGACCACTGGCGCAGAAAAGACTGATGCGGGTAACGACCGCGCGCCACCAGATCGGCCACGGTGATGCCATCCGGCGCCGTAGCACTTTGCGCCAGCAGGCCGAGCCGACGCGCCACCTCTTTGCCGGGCAATGCATGGATCGGCGTGTTGTCGAGCAACACCTGCCCGCTTGAGGGCACCAGCAGGCGCGACAGCGCCCGTAACAAGGTGGACTTGCCACAGGCATTAGGGCCGACGATCACGGTAAACGAGCCATCGAGAATGTTGACGCTGAGGTCGGTGGAAATGGTGCGCTGATCGTAGCCAAGGGTTACGGCATCGGCATGCAGGCGATGGGGCATCAGTCAGGATTCCTGGCGTCGGTGAGCTGGTCAGTATCACTCATATGGAATTTGTTCCGCAATACGGAACGGTGGCGAGTACTGCCGCGGCCCGTATGAGTGAGCGAATGTCACAGGGCCGGCCGACTTGTACGACTACGCGGGCAGGGCCGTTGCGGGTGCATGACGCAATGTGGCTGCCCAGAATCCGAGGGCAGTCAGGCTCACGCCGGCGCCGAGCAGGCATACGCCGTTCCAGCCGAATGAGGCATACACGGCCGTGGAGGCCAGCGCCCCCGATCCGCTGCCGACGGCATAGAAAAGCATGTAGCAGCCCACGGCCCGGCTGTGGGAGTGGCCCGGGCTGCTGAAAATCATGCTCTGGTTGGTGACATGCACGGCCTGCGCGCCAAGGTCGAGGATGACAATGCCGATCACCAGCCACAGCAGCGACCAAGGGGCCAGCCACAAGGCTGCCCAGGCCAGGATCAGCAACCCCAGGGCCGCCCCGGTTGTTCTTTGGCCCAGGCCTTGGTCCGCCCAACTCCCTGCGCGTGAGGCTGCCAGTGCGCCCGCGACGCCGACCAGGCCAAAGGTGCCGATGATGGTATGTGAGAACTCATAGGGGGCCTGAGTCAGAAGGAACACCAGCGCGCTCCAGAAAATACCCAGTACCGCGAAAATAAACAGGCCGAGCATGCCGCGAATTTGCAGCACGCGATCGTTCCTGAGTAACACAAACATCGAGAGCACTAACTTGGGATAGGCCATCGGTGCCGCCGTGGGCCGCTGTGATGGCAAGACTTTGCACAGGATCAGGGCCAGCGCGGCCATCACCAGCGCCGAGCCTAGATAGACCCAGCGCCACCCGGCCAGATCGCTTATCAACCCGGCCGCCAGCCGTGACAGCAGCAGGCCGATGACCACGCCGCCCTGAACCGTGCCCAGCACCCGGCCCTGTTCCTGTGGCCGTGCTGCGGTGGCGGCGAAGGCAATCAGGCCTTGGGTCATGGCGGTGCCCAGCAGCCCAACCATCATCATGGCCAGCAGCATGATCGCCGCAGAACCAGTGATGCCGAGGCAAACCAGCGCCGCAACCAGGGCACCGATCTGGGCCAGCATCAAGGTGCGGCGGTTCAGTTGGTCACCCAACGGCACGACTAACAGCAATGCCAGCACACTGCCGACCTGTGTTGCAGCCATCACGCCACCTGCTGCGCCCGGGTTGATGGCAAAGTCGGCGGCTATCTGGTCAAGCAGGGGTTGGGCGTAATAAACATTGGCTACGCTCAAACCGCTGGCGCAGGCAAACAGCCCCACCAGAGTGGGTGAAGCCGCGGTATTGACCGGGTGAAGATGATGACATGGCACGGGCGGACCTCTCGGCAAACTAGTCTTGAATTAAGACTGGTTTCATTCTAGGCCAACCAGTCTTAAAATGAAACTCGTTGCTCGACGTCACCCTGACATCCCGTTTCACCAGAGGAGCCTGCATGGTCAAGCCGCTTACTGATTCTGCCTCAACTGCCCCAGCCTGCCCGGTGGCCCGGGGGGTGGACTTGCTCGGCGATCGCTGGTCATTGTTGATCGTACGTGACGCCTTTGATGGCGTTCGCCGCTTCGGGGATTTCCAGAGTGGTCTGGGCGTTGCGCGCAGCGTGCTCACCAACCGCCTGAAGAATCTGGTGGAAGCCGGGATTTTCGAGGTGCGACCCGCATCAGATGGCACCTCGTATCAGGAGTATGTGCTGACGGCGAAAGGCCAGAGCCTGTTCCCGGTGGTCGTGGCGTTTCGTCAATGGGCCGAGCAGCATCTGTTTGCTCCCCACGAGGCACATTCGCAGTTGGTGGACAGCACCACTGGCCAACCGCTGGGCCTGATGCAGCCGGTGACTGCGCAAGGGCAGGTGATTGCCCCCGAGCAAACCCGGGTGAAAAAAAACCCGGCGTAACCGAGGTCACGCCGGGCGTACTGCCAGCCAGCACTTGGCTATCGTGGGGCTGCGTGCTGGCTGTTTGAACGCTTGGCCCTCAGTCGCGCTCGATGGCCAGGGCGACGCCCATGCCACCACCGATGCACAGGGTCGCGAGGCCTTTTTTCGCATCACGCTTGATCATCTCGTGCAACAACGTCACCAGCACCCGGCAACCCGAGGCGCCGATCGGGTGGCCCAGGGCAATGGCACCGCCGTTGACGTTAACCTTGTTCATGTCCCATTCCAGTTCCTTGGCCACGGCCAATGATTGCGCGGCAAAGGCTTCGTTGGCTTCGATCAGGTCCAACTGATCGATGTTCCAGCCAGCCTTGCCCAGGCACGCGCGGGTGGCCGCGACCGGGCCGATGCCCATGATTGCCGGGTCGACCCCGGCGTTGGCGTAACCGGCGATACGGGCCAGCACGGGCAGGCCCAACGCCTTGGCCTTGTCGGCACTCATCAGGATCACGGCAGCGGCGCCGTCATTGATGGTCGATGAGTTGCCGGCAGTGACGCTGCCATCCTTTTTGAACGCAGGCTTGAGCTTGCCCAGGGACTCGGCGGTGATCCCGGCGCGGGGCTGTTCGTCGACTTCGAATGACAGCGGGTCGCCCTTGCGCTGAGGGATCAGAATCGGCGTGATTTCGTCAGCGAAGCGCCCGGACTCGATTGCCGCGCTGGCTTTTTGTTGCGAGGCGGCGGCAAACGCGTCTTGCTGTTCGCGACTCAACTGGTACTTGTCTGCCAGGTTCTCGGCGGTGATGCCCATATGGTAATCGTTGAAGGCATCCATCAAGCCGTCGTGCAGCAGGCTGTCGAGCATCTTCCCATGGCCCATGCGCAAGCCGGTACGGGCTGCGGGCAGTACATAGGGGGCCAGGCTCATGCTTTCCATGCCCCCGGCGATCACCACCTCGGCATCGCCACAGCGAATGGCCTGGGTAGCCAGGTGCAAGGCCTTGAGGCCCGAACCGCAGAGCTTGTTGAGGGTCAGTGCCGGAACCGTGTTGGGCAGGCCGGCAAGGATCGACGCCTGGCGTGCCGGGTTCTGCCCGCAGCCTGCGGTGAGCACCTGGCCGAGGATCACTTCATCCACCTGGTCACCCTTCAGGCCGGTTGTCGCGAGCAACTGACGGATCAGCGCAGCGCCCAGTTCGGCGGCCGGGACAGTGGCCAGTGAGCCTTGAAAGCTGCCTATCGCAGTACGGGTGGCGGCAACAATAACGACATCTTGCATCAAATCTCTCCTGAAAAATGGGCGGCTCAAGCGAACTGCATTTGCGGGACATGCTCCGGGACGATCAACTTGCCTGCGGTTTTGCGCACGATCTCGTCAATGCTGACGCCGGGGGCGCGCTCCTTGAGAATGAAGGCGCCGTTTTCGATCTCCAGATAGGCAAGGTCGGTCAGCACGCGCTTGATGCATCCTGCGCCAGTCAGTGGCAGGCTGCAACGCGACAGCAGTTTGGACTCGCCGTCCTTGGAGGCGTGGGTCATGGTGACGATGATATTGTCTGCGCCGGCTACCAGATCCATCGCGCCGCCCATGCCCTTGACCAGTTTGCCGGGGATCATCCAGGAAGCGATATTGCCCTGTACGTCGACCTCGAAGGCACCGAGTACGGTGAGATCGATATGGCCGCCGCGAATCATCGCGAAGGATTCGGCCGAAGAAAAAATCGAGGCCCCGGTGCGGGCCGTCACGGTTTGCTTGCCGGCGTTGATCATGTCCGCGTCCGCTTCACCGACGCGGGGGAAGGCGCCCATGCCGAGCAGCCCGTTCTCCGATTGCAGCATGACTTCCATGCCTTCGGGGATGTAGTTGGCGACCAGGGTGGGGATACCGATCCCCAGGTTTACATAAAAGCCGTCCTGCATTTCGCGGGCGACGCGCTGGGCCATTTGTTCGCGGGAAAGTGCCATGTGGGTACTCCGTCAGAGCTGGGGGAAGGGGATCAGGCGCGCTCGGTGAGCTGTTCGATACGTTTTTCAAACGTGCCGCAAATGATCCGGTCGACGTAGATGCCGGGGGTGTGGATCTGCGTCGGGTCCAGCTCGCCGGGCTCGACGATTTCTTCGACTTCGACCACGGTGATCTTGCCGGCCGTGGCGGCCAGGGGGTTGAAGTTTTGCGCGGTATGGCGATAGATCACGTTGCCGAAGCGGTCAGCCTTCCAGCCTTTGACAATCGCGAAGTCGCCGGTGATGGACTCTTCCATCAAATAGGTGCGCCCTTTGAACTCGCGGGTTTCCTTGCCGTCGGCAACGGGGGTGCCGACCCCGGTCGCGGTGAAAAACGCCGGGATGCCAGCACCGCCAGCGCGCATTTTTTCGGCCAGCGTACCTTGCGGGGTCAGTTCCACTTCAATTTCGCCGCTGAGCAATTGCTTCTCGAACAAGGCGTTTTCACCCACATAAGAAGCAATCACCTTGCTGATCTGGCGGTCCTCCAGCAACACACCTAGGCCAAAACCGTCAACGCCGCAGTTGTTGGAGACCACGGTGAGATCGCGGATGCCCTGGCGCTTGATCTCGTTGATCAGGTTTTCCGGGATGCCGCACAGGCCAAAGCCGCCGGCAATCACGGTCATGCCGTCCTTGAGCCCGGCCAGCGCCTCTTCGTAGGTCGCCACGCACTTGTCGAAACCAGCCATATGCACCTCTTTTATTGTTAGTGGGCTGTCGTCAGCCGTTTGCAGCAGTGTTACTGCCGGTGATTGTTTTGTTAAGTTGATTTTTAAGGTGAATTAATAGATAAAACAAATTAATCAGCGTGAGGCTATGTGATGACCGTCAAACAGATCCGCGCCTTTCTTGCCGTGGCCCAGAGCTTGAGTTTTGCGGTGGCCTGCCAGCGCCTGCATTTGTCGCAGTCGGCCCTGAGCCTGACCATCAAGGCCCTGGAGGAGGGCCTGGGCGGGCGCCTGTTCAGCCGCACCACGCGCAATGTGGCCCTGACTCCCGAAGGTGAATCGCTGCTGCCCCTGGCCCGGCGCCTGATCGCTGAATGGGACAACGCCGAGGACGAGATACGTCAGCGCTTTACCCTGCAACGTGGACGCGTGACCCTGGCGGCCATCCCGTCGTTCGCGGGTAATTTGCTGCCGTCGATCCTCAAGGATTTTCGTGTGCGTTACCCCAAGGTCAATGTCACGGTCAACGACGTGATCAATGAGCAGGTTCTGGAGCTGGTTGGCGATCGGCAAGTGGAACTGGGTGTGGCTTTCGAGCCCGCGCCGGGTTCTTCGTTGACCTTTACCCCGTTGTACAGGGACCGTTTTGTCGCCGTGGTACCGCGTGACTCAGCGCTGGCCGGGCATACCCTGATTGACTGGCACACCTTGCTGCAGCAGCCCTTTATCACCTTGCAGCGGCCTTCAGCCGTGCGGGTCATGCTGGAGGAACACTTGCAGGCCCGGCAGATGAAACTGCCGGTGGATTTTGAAAGCCATCAACTGGCAACGGTGGGGCGCATGGTCGCCTGCGGGCTGGGTGTCAGTGTGGTTCCAGCCTTGTGCGCCGAGCAGATGCGCGAACTCGGTGCATGCTGCATCACCCTGCATGAGCCGGTGGTGGAGCGGGCCATCGGGGTGTTGACCAAGCCCGGCCATGAGCTGTCTGCCGCGGCCCAGGCAATGTTTGACTGTTTGCTTGAAACGCCCTGGTGAGCCTGCTTTCGTCGCCACGGCAACAGCAAACATGTGCAACAACCCGCTCTTGTGGGAGCGGGCTTGCTCGCGATGGCAGCACTTCGCTCATCCAGACAGAACGAGGTGCCTGCATCGCGGGCAAGCCCGGCTCCCACAGAAAAAGTATGTCGCTCGCAAAACCCTGAAGCGGCTACCGGATCAGGCTTCGCGCCCGGCCTTGTGCCCGGCGCTGATGGCGCCTTCGATGTAGCCGATACTGTGGCAGTCGCCAATGCTGCTGGCGCTCAGGCCCGCCCGGGTCAGCTCGTCGAGCAGTCCGGTATCGGGCTGGGCACCGATAGCCAGCACCACGGAGTCGGCCTCGCTCTGCGCCGAGGTCCCATCGGCCAGTTGATAGCGCACGCAATGACCTTCAATGGCGCTGACGCTGGCTCCGGTGATCAGCTGGCCGCCATGCACACGAATTTCATGCAGCACCCGCCAGCGGCGCACAATGGCCAGTTCGCGGCCCAGGTGGGTACCGCTTTCCAGCACGGTCACCTGGCGCCCGCGGGCAATCAGGAACTCCGCCAGCTCCAGGCCCACCAGGCCGCCACCGATAATGGTCACGCGCTTGCCCAGCGGCATCCACACCCGTGACAGTTTTTCCATGGCTTCACGGCTGTCGGTGATACCAGTCAGGCTGCCGGCTTTCATCATCGCCCGTTGGGTAAAGGACAGTTTGCGTTTGGCGATTTCTTCAGTGCGGTCGCCGGTCATCAGGCGACGCAGTTCGTCGCCGCTCCACACATGGTCCTGATCGGCGCCGGGAATCGCCGGGGCCGCACGTTCGGCTCCGACGGCCACCAGCACCTGATCGGCGCCCAGGTCGCGCAGCAGGGCAGGGCTGGCCTGGGTATTGAGGCGGATATCTATCGACGACTGCTGCACCTGCACCTTGAGGTTGTCCAGTAACCGCGCGTTTTCGGCATAGGCCAGACCTGCGAAAAACAGCGTGCCACCGAGGCGGTCGCTGCGTTCGAGCAGGGTCACGCGGTGGCCGCGCAAGGCGGCGATGCGTGCGGCTTCCATACCCGCCGGCCCAGCCCCGACCACCACCAGATGTTTGGGCGTGGCCGTGGGGCCGATCACGTATTCGAACTCATGGCCGGTCATGGGGTTGACCGCGCACTTGACCCGTTCGTTGATAAAAATCTGGCTCACGCACACATAGCAATAGATGCACGGGCGGATGCTGGCTTCCTGATCGTGGAGTAGCTTGTTGGGCAAGTCGGGGTCGGCCAGGAACTTGCGCGCCATTGCGATAAAATCACAGTCGCCACGCTTGAGGGCTGCTTCACCGACATCCGGCTCGATGCGCCCCACGGCAATCACCGGCACCTGTACGCTGCGCTTGAGGGCGGCGGTCCATTCCAGATAACCGCCGGGCTTGTGCACCAGTGGCGCCTCTGTAAACACCACGCCGCTGGTGATTCGCGCAGTGGCCGATACGCTCACGGCATCTACCCCGGCGGCCTCTGCCAGGCGCGCCACGGCTTTGGCGTCTTCAAGATTGATGCCGCCGGGGGTGTGCAACTCTTCGGCGTCCAGGCGCAGCCACACGGCAAATTCATGGCCGACCTTGGCCCGTATGGCCGCGATGATTTGCAGCAACAGCCGGGCGCGGTTTTCCAGCGTGCCGCCGTATTCGTCTTCACGCTGGTTGTAATAGCCGGACAAGAAGCCGGCGATGATGTAGCCGTGGGCCGCGTGGATCTCCACACCGTCGAAACCGGCGCGCCTGGCGCGATCGGCGGCACAGGCAAACCAGTCAATCATCTGCGCGATATCGGCGCTGTCCATCACCCGGATCGGCGAGCCTTCGGCGCGGCGTTTCATGGAGCTGACAAAGTTGGCCAGTTCTTCAGGCGTCAAAGCGGCCATCATGTCGCTTTGCAACACGGGCGGTACCGACGGCACCCACAGTTGCCGGCCTTCAGCCATGTCGCGCACTGCAGTCTTGCCCGCGTGCTGCAACTGCATGGCGATTTTGGCGCCGTGCTGATGCACGCGTTCGGCCAGGCGACTGAGCCCGGGGATAAAGTCGTCGCTGGAAACGCCGACCTGGAATGGCTCGGCGGTGCCGGCCGGGAACGCCACCGAGCACACGCCCATGATCAGCAGCCCGGCACCGCCACGGGCGCGGGCTTCGTAATAGGCCTGGATGCGCTCGCCACACTGGCCATCGGCCTCGGCGAAATTGGAGCCCATCGGCGCCATGATGATGCGGTTGCGCAGTTCCATCGAACCGATGCGACCAGGTGCCAGCAACTGAGGGTATTTTGTCATTGTTATTTCAGCCCGAGCGGGTGTTGGAAGGGGCTGCGGCCGCCCGCAGGCAGCCGCAGTTGATACGGGTTGACCTCAACTGCGCAAAAACTCCAGGCACGCCTTGTTGAACAGCTCACGGTGTTCAACCTGCACCCAGTGCCCGCACTGGTTGAGCATGATAAAACGCGCATTGGGCGCGTGGTTCAGCACTTTCAGCGCGCCGGTGGCGGGGTTGAAGTTGTCGTTGGTGCCCCAGAAACCGAGGATCGGCGCCTGCAGTTCCTCAAGGCGTTCGGTCATGTTGGGCACCAGCATGGTGCTGAACAGATTGCGCGGCTGGTGTAAGGCCACGGCCACACGCTCGGCCAGCAGGTTGTCGTCCAGTTGCGAGCTGTCGAACAGTTGCAGGCTCATGATCCGGCGCATCTGTTCGATGCCCAGCGGGCCTGCGTTGTACAGCTCGACCATGCGCTGGATGCCGATCATCTTGAAATAGGTCTCGCGCTCTTCAACACCGCCGGGGGCCATCAGGATCAGCTTTTCGACGCGCTCCGGCTCCGCCAGCGCCAGGCCCAGGGCAATCGCCCCACCCAACGAGTTGCCGAGCAGGGTAGCGCGCTTGACGCCTACGGCCTTGAGAAAGCCCGACAGGGTGTTAACGAAAAACTCGAGGTCATAGTTCACCTCTTCCGGCTTGTCGGAGCGGCCGAAACCCGGCAAATCCACCACCAGGTTGCGAAACCCGGCAGCGACAAACTGCGGGTAGTTGCCCTTGAAGTTGCTGTAGCCGCTGGCGCCCGGGCCGCTGCCATGCAGCCACAATACGACCGGGCCGCTGCCCTCGTCGAGAAAGTGCAGGCGCAGGCCGTTGTCCAGTGTCACAAAGTGGCCGATGGGCAGGGGAAGGTCTTGTTCGGTCATCAGTCAATCTCCAGTTGTCAGGCAGTGGCCGCGTCAGCCAGCGGTGCTGGGGTCGGGGTCTTGTTCATCAGGTGGTTGCGGTAGCGCGGCAAGGCCATGGCCAGAAACACCGAGGCCAGAACCAGCAGCG
>Ga0302347_1000872_pt1 | contig 41358 bp, 27 predicted proteins | sample PhyWR1_FD_202178 | JGI IMG/M metagenome (GOLD analysis project Ga0302347, IMG submission 202178) | Leaf surface microbial communities from wheat plants in UC Gill Tract Community Farm, Albany, California, United States - DLSL W.R1 (v2)... | ecosystem: Host-associated > Plants > Phyllosphere >... | reverse complement strand
GCATTACATACAATGAAATTGAAAAAAAGAATATTAAACTTTTCCAAGATAGAACCAAGGAATTAAAAACAGAGCAACAAGAACTGATCAATCAGCTGAAAGCTTTCAAAAGCTTTATTCTTTCTGACGCAAAAGACAAACTGAAGACAAAATTTGGGTTTTCATATGAAAATCAGACAGGAGATGACGAACCAAAATCCTTAAAAAAAGTTCTAAATAAGATTGATCTTGATGATATCAATTACTACAAAGACAAAGGTCTGAATAGTACAATGACGGACAATGGTTATGTGAAAATTGTTTATGAAATTTCTGTAGACGGAGAAAAAATCAATATTTATTATAATTACATGTCCCACTCAAAGATTATTGAAAATTTTGATGAATTTACAGACTATCATTCAGAAAATGAATATATGTATAATTGGCAATTAGAGTTTAAAAACAATACTCTGAAATTTATCCGACTGGTAGTTGCAGGATAAAACTTACAGTTGCAATTTGCAAGAACAATATAATCTGGAACAATAGTTTTTTTTATGAGAAAACAAAATCTATCAACTCCAGTGTAATTTTATAGAACTTAATTTACTTTCCTACAAAAACAAGCTTATGAATACCGAAAATAATTATATCGAGATCAACAAACACTCTTGGAACAACAGGACAGAAACTCATTTGAAATCAGATTTTTATGACCTTGAAGGTTTTTTGAGCGGAAAAACATCATTGAACCCGATAGAATCAGAACTGCTGGAAGATGTCAAAGGGAAAAGCATTTTGCATTTGCAATGTCATTTCGGGCAAGATTCTATTTCTTTAAGTCGTCTCGGAGCCGAAGTTACAGGAGTTGACCTGTCTGATAAAGCAATCGAAAGTGCGATAAAAATTGCCAAAGAAACCAATTCTAATGCGCAGTTTATCTGTTGTGATCTGTACGACCTGGAGAACCATCTGGATGAGCAATTCGATATTGTTTTTACCAGTTACGGAACAATTACCTGGTTGCCAGATCTGGAAAAATGGGGTAAATTGATCTCTAGATTCTTAAAACCGGGTGGAAAATTCGTTTTTGTGGAGTTCCATCCTGTCGTTTGGATGTTTGATGATCAGTTTGAGAAAATTGCTTACAACTATTTCAATGTTGAGCCAATTATTGAGACCGAAAACGGAACCTATGCTGACAAAGACGCTAAAATTTCGCAATCCTATGTAACTTGGAATCACAGTATGAGCGAGGTTTTCGGAAGTTTACTGAACAACTCGATGGAGATTATTGATATCCAAGAATATGATCATTCTCCTTACAACGTCTTCAGTAACATGATAGAGCTTGAACCTAAGAAATTCAGAATAAAACATTTGGAGAATAAAATCCCAATGGTATATTCAGTTGTTGCCAAAAAGAAAAACCACGCATAATAAAAACGGATTTGAGTTATTTAACGACTGCTTGTGAGTTCCAATATACTTTTTGATCTCAGTTACTCGTTTCATAAAAAAATTAATATCATCTATGAAAAATATCCTTCTCTATCTTTTATTGGGTCTATCCATTCTTTCCTGTGAACGTGACGAAGATCCTGATGATAACGAGACCGAGTACAAACAAAGAATGCGGGAATTCGTGATTGGAATCAGTCGGTATGCGAAATCTATCAATCCAGATTTCAATATCATTCCACAAAACGGAATTGAGTTGGTGACGGATAATGGCGATCCATCCGGAAATCCACATTCCGCTTACCTCAATGCGATTGATGGAAATGGGCAGGAAGATCTGTTTTTTGGCTATGATGAAGATGACAAACCGACCTCTAACACAGATAACCTATATCTACGATCTCTTCTGAATATTTCTAAGAACGCAGGAAAAACAATTTTGGTAACCGATTATTGTTCGACACCATCAAAAATGGCGAGTTCCTATTCTCAAAACCTAAATGCAGGTTATGTTTCTTTCGCGGCAAACAAAAGAGAACTGAATGTCATCCCAAATTTCCCCAATCCAATTCATCAGGAAAATGCAAATACCATTACTAAATTATCTCAAGCCAAAAATTTCCTTTATCTGATCAATCCTTCAAATTTCAATTCTAAAACAGAGCTCATTAATGCCGTAAAATCAACTAATTATGATGCATTGATCATGGATTTGTTTTTCACAGTTGACAATAGCTTCACAGCTAGCGAAATTAATCAACTGAAAATCAAAGCCAATGGCGGGAAAAGACTCGTGATCTCTTATATGTCGATTGGTGAAGCAGAAGATTACAGATATTATTGGCAAAAAAGCTGGAACAGCAATCACCCGAGTTGGATAGATGCAGAAAATCCGGATTGGAAAGGCAATTATAAAGTGAAATATTGGGAAAAAGACTGGCAAAATATTATTTATGGTAATGATAATTCTTATCTCAGGAAAATCATAGATGCCCATTTCGACGGCGTTTATCTGGACATCATAGATGCTTTTGAATACTACGAAACCGAATAAAATAAAACAACCACTGATAATTAACTCAGTGGTTTATTTTTGAATGCTCAAAATAAATATTTAAGCCAAATATTTAGCAACTTTCTGTTCCAGATCATCCAGATCAAATGGCTTGGCAACAAAATCATCTGCTTGCGCACTTGCTGCCAATGCTTCAATATCATTGTTAGCCGTGACATAGATCACTGGGATATTTTTAAACTCTTCCTGACTTTTCAAAAGTTTTGTTGCTTCTATTCCACCAATATTGGGGATCCAGTTATCCATCAAAATAATATCCGGATGGAACTCCGAAACCTTCTCGAGGATGTTGTGCGAGGTTTGGGAAATATCTACTTCATAACCACCATCTTCGAAAATAATGGAAATCAGTTCCAAAAGTGTGGTATCATCATCGAATATTAATATTTTTTTCTTACTCATATATATATTAATTTAAAATCTATAGTTTTTTTAGTTTATTAATGTCATCTGGCAAAGTCTCAGGCGTGATAAGCTGATTAAATCTTACTTGCTCCATCGCCTGCCGAGGCATATAATCTACTTGCGCAGTGTCAGGGTCCTGAATCCAAACTTTTCCACCATTTTTTTTGACGTGCTGCAAACCTTCTACCCCATCAGAATTGGCTCCAGATAAAAGAACCGCAACCAGTCTGTCTCCAAAAATATCCGAAGCAGAACTGAAAGAGACATCTATCGAAGGACGGGAAAAATGAAGTTTTTCTGAGCGGTCCAGTGAGACATTCTTTTTGTCATCAAACAAAAGATGATAATCTGCGGGAGCAATGTAAATTTTATTGGCTTCTATCTCCGTTTTATCCTCGATCTCCAGGACCTCTATTTTGGAAAATTGCTGTAATAATGATTGCAAAATACTTACAGACTGTGCTTTGCGATGAACGACCAAAATGATAGAGAAACCAAGTTCCCCATCCAGGTTTTTGATCAGATGGATAATCACTTGCAAACTGCCAGCTGACCCACCAATGATCACTAATTCTGTGTTGTTGTCCACCATCATTCTTACTGATTATGATCTACTTTTTTCCAGATCTTCTGCACATCCAACTGTTGATAATGGTTCTGAAGATGCGAAAACCTCAGTGTTTCCTTAGAACCCAAAGCCAGATAACCTAAATTTTCCAGACTATCATCAAACAGGTGGAAAACGCGCTCTTGCAATTTTTTATCAAAATAGATCAGAACGTTCCGGCAGATGATTAGCTGAAAACTGTTGAAAGAACTGTCTGAAACCAGATTATGAGTAGACAATATCATCTTTTCCTTCAGACTTTTATCGAATTTTGCACTGTCATAATTGGCCGTGTAATAATCTGAAAAATCTTTCTTCCCTCCAGAAAGTATATAATTTTCTGAGTAGGTTTTCATCTGATTAATAGGGAAAATGCCAGAGCTTGCTATTTCTAAAACCGAAGGATTGATATCTGTTGCATAGATCAGACATTTGTGATAAAGACCTGCTTCCTTCAACAAGATAGCGATAGAATAAGCTTCTTCACCCGTAGAACAACCAGCGACCCAAATTCTGATGAGTGGATAGGTACCTAACTGTGGTAAAATATCTTCTCGCAAAGATTTGAAAAAATGCGGATCTCTGAACATCTCCGTGACATTCACGGTGATTTCTTCTATGAAGTGTTTCAGATACTCCGGATCATTGATTATCGTATATCTCAGTTCAGCAAAACTCGTGAATTTATCTATCAAACAGATTCTATTGACCCTGCGTTTGAAAGATGCTCTGCTGTAAAGCGAAAAATCATAACCATACAACTCGTGGACATCTTTTATCAGATGCTCTATTTCGTGATCCTGAACTACATTTGGCTCTAGCATTACTTATGGTTTTTCTATGGCAATCAATAATTGATCTACGTTGATCGGTTTCGTTATATAATCATCAGCTCCAGCTTCCAGGCACTTTTCCCGGTCTTGTGTCATGGCTTGCGCAGTGACGGCAATGATGGTTTTATCTTTCAACGCCGGTGTTTCCCGTATGATCTTCATTGCCTCATACCCATCCATATCCGGCATCATCATATCCATGAGAACTACATGGATATCGCCATGTTTTTTCAAAATATCAATTGCTTCCTGTCCGGTTGTGGCCGTTTCGATGGCGTAATTTTTGGCTTTCAAGGTCAGTCTTAAAGCAAAAATATTTCGTGGATCATCATCCACTATTAGAACTTTCTTCTTCATCAATATATTAGCTTTCGTATAACCAAACTCTTAACAATGATAATAACTGATCAATATCCACAGGCTTGGAAATATAATCTGAAGCACCTGCAGCCATACATTTGTCCCGATCTCCAATCATCGATTTTGCAGTTACCGCAATGATCGGAAGCTTAGAAAATTTTGGCATTTTACGTATTTCCCGGATAGAATCATAGCCATCCATTTCCGGCATCATCATATCCATCAAAACTACATCGATGTCCGGATTTTTTTCAATTTGGTTCAGGGCTTGTTTGCCATCCATCGCCAATACTACTTCGACTTTAAACTTCTCCAGCGATTTGGTCAATGAAAATATATTTCTGGCATCATCATCAGTAATCAGGATTTTTTTGCCGCTTAAAACTTCTGTCAGTGATCCTAAGGTTTTACTTCTTGTTTCCTCAGAATTATTTTTTTCTTCTACCAGATGTAAAAATAATCCCACTTCATCCAAAATCCTTTGATAAGAATGTGCCGTTTTCACCACGATAGAATCCGCATATTGTTTGATCTTCAACTCTTCGGAATTCGATAAGCTGTGTTCTGTGAAAATGATGATTGGCAAATTCTCCAAACCTTCATAACTCTTGATAGATTCAACAATCTCGTATTCCCTACCTTTGAAAGCCCCAATATCCAAGATCACACAATCTACTCGGTTGGATGTCAAAGCATTCACGCTATCTTTAACATTGTTTTCTACCGATAAAGAGATATTATAATTACTCAAAAAGTATGATAAAGCCGAGGCGTGTCTTGCATTTTCTTCTACAATCAATACTTTCTGAGGTGATTTTCTGATGGTTTCTTCTATTTTTCTGAAAACTTTATTCATGTGTTCGGATGCCATAGGTTTACTGATAAAATCTATAGCACCTCTCATCAAACTTTCTTTTTTGGCGCGCATCACGGACATCATATGGACCGGAATATGTTTGGTCTCTGCATTGGATTTCAGTTCGTCCATCACTTGCCAACCGTTTTTCACAGGCAACTGAATATCCAATAAGATAGCGGATGGATGATATTTCAACGCAAAGGAAACCGCCATATCACCACGTACAGATACGACCACTTTGTAGTTTTGCTTACGGGCATATTTCAGCAGAGCTTTGGCAAAATTGGTATCATCTTCTACAATCAGGATCACTTTGTTATTTGCTGTGATTGAGTTTCTGTCGTCTTCTATCTCATCAGGGATTTCCAGAATTGGTGTTTTCAATAGTTCCTCAGAATCATCTTCATCCAAAATATTCTGTATTTTTTCTACATCATCTTTTATAACATCTACCAGGTCCTGATCCTGATTGAAATGAACAACTTCTGTCGGTTTTACGGTTGGAATGGTAAAATTGAATTCGCTTCCTTTACCAACTTCGCTTGTTACAGATAATTCTCCGCCCAACAATCTTGCAATTTCCCGACTGATGGATAATCCAAGACCTGTTCCTCCGAATTTTCTTCTTGTAGAACCATCTGCCTGCTGAAAAGCTTCGAAAATGATTTTCTGTTTTTCATCCTGAATCCCAATTCCTGTATCTTTTACAGAGAAAATAATTGAATTCTGATTCTTCGGATTGTTTCTAATTTTTAGATCGATGCTTCCTTCCGCTGTAAATTTGATGGCATTTGACAACAGATTTCTCAAAACCTGATCCAAACGTAATCTATCCGTTTCAATGGTGGTTTTCACATCCTGATCAATCTCGATATTGAACTGCAGTTCTTTCTGACGAATCACAGGATTGAAAAGGTTTTTAAGGTCTTTTACCACATCCGCCAAAACAATATCCTGATGTTCTAATGTCATTTTTCCAGACTCGATTTTAGCCAGATCTAAGATCTCATCAATCAATGTCAACAGACTTGTTCCAGAACTTTGGATGACCTTTGCAGATTCTACCTGATCATCGTTCAGGTTTTCCTCAGGATTTTCCACCATTAACCTCGATAGTAAAAGGATGGAATTAAGAGGTGTTCGCAACTCGTGCGACATATTGGCGAGGAACTCAGATTTATATTTGGTGCTCAGTGCCAACTCTTCGACTTTTCTTTGGATCTCTGCATTGCGTTCGCCAATCAGATGATTTTTTTCTTCCAACAATGTGGAACGCTCTTCTAATTCCGCATTAGATTGCAGTAGTTCTTCCTGCTGAACTTTCAGTTCTTCTTCAGATGCTTGCAATTTTTGGGTTTGCGCCTCTAATTCTGTATTCAGGTTTTCCAATTCAGAATGTTGGACTTGCAATTCTTCTGATTGGGTCTGAGTTTCTTCCAGCAAACGTTGCTCTTCTTCTCTGCTTTTGGCAACATTCAGAGCAATTGCGGTATTTCTGCAAGCTTCCACAAAATATTCAACTTTATTTTCATCAAAATTTGAAGTTGAATTTAGTTCCAAAACACCAAAATTAGAATCTCCGAAAATGATTGGAATCAATAAAATATTAGTGACTTGAATTTTACCTCCTGCAAAGCTCACGGCAACGTTATCCGCATCAAAATCATTGAAAACCTTAGGGATTTTATTAAGGAAAACTTGCCCTACCATTCCCTCTCCAGGTTCGAAATTTTTTTTCATGTGATCTTCCAATCCATAAGCAAAATTGAGTTTCAAACGACCTTCTTCATGCAGATAAATAGCACCATTCAGGCAATTTCCGTATTCTATCAGTTTGTTCAAAGCTTCTTTGGTCACTTCTTTTACTGTTTTGTTTCCAGCCAAAGATTCATTCAGTAAAACCAAACCTTTCTGTTGCCATTCGCTTTTATTGATTTTATCAAAAGAATTTTTCAGGGATTCTGTCATATGATTCAGAGATTCTACTAGATCGCCAAGATCATCCTGAGAATTATCTATTACTTTCTGGCTGTAATCTCCGTTGGAAACTCTGTTGGCAATTTGTTTTATTGCAGTTACACGCCTGCTGATCTCCAAATCTTTGGATTGGAGTTCTTTCTCTAATTTATCTCTTCGTATCAAATCTGCTCTGAGTTTCAGATAAAAGAAAGCTGTAACCACAATTGCTGCAAGTGCAGAAAAAATGATGAAAAGAACTGTTGTATTGGAGGATTTCGTAAGGTCTCTGTTCTTTATTTCTAGCTGTTGTTCCTCATATTTTACAAAATCCGCAACGATCATCCGGCATTTGTCCATGTAGACTTTACTCATCAACACCTGATCCTGGGTCATTATTATTCCGTTGTGCTTATTTTCTACAAATTGCTTCAGATTATTGATATTGGTATTTCCATTCTGTTCCAGAACATTCAGGCGGTCCAGTTGTACTTTATCATCGATGTCCAAATCTTTAGCACGTTCTACAGCTTTAGAAAACTCTATCAGACTCCTGTTATAAGGTTCCAGAAAAGACTCTTTGCCTGTCAATTGATAACCCCGGTTTCCTGTTTCAGCATCCAAAAGAGCGATCAAAACATCTTTCACCGCTGTTATAGAACGTCGACTATTAGAGAATTTCTCTCTGTTTTCCATTTGTTTTTGGATACTGAGATAAGAAGCTAATGAACTGGCGATCAATATAAAAAGCGACAATCCGACTCCGAACTGGAGATTTCTTATAATTTTCTTTGGCATAAAGACTTTAGTTTAATGGTAATGTGAAATAAAATGTAGAACCTTCTCCCAATTCACTGGAAACACCTATAGTTCCATGATGTTGATTGATAATCTCAGAACAAATATAAAGTCCGATTCCCAATCCCTGGAACTGCAAAGACGATTCTTCTACACGATAGAATTTCTGAAAAACATATTCCTGCTTGAAATCCGGAATGCCAATCCCAAAATCCGTAACGCTGATCCGAACTTCTTTTTCGTCTGTAAAAGTGGATACGATGATCTGATGATTTTCTGGAGAATATTTGATGGCGTTTGTCAAAAAGTTAATCAAAACCTGCTCTATTCTGATTTTATCGACAGGAATTAAAAAATCTGGTTTGTTACCGTGACGATCAATCTTGATATTACTTGCGCTGGTGTGCAAAATTGTTTCTATCGCAGTTTGCAAAATAGATTCCAGATTTTCTGGTTTCTTATTGATTTTTAATTTCCCATTTTCGATTTTGGAAATGTCCAACAGATCGGTTATCAGACTGTTCAGCTTTTCTATCTGATCTAATGTTTTTTCCACATACACCAGTTCTGAACTTCCATTATCTGCTTTCAGCTTGCGATCCAAAAGTTGGGTGTAGGCTTTTATGCTTGTAAGTGGTGTTTTCAGTTCGTGGCTGGCGATGCTCAAAAATTCGTCTTTTTCTTTTTCGATTCTTTTCTGGTCATCAATATCTGTGAAAGTTCCCACCCAATTTTTGACAATCCCGCCTTCAAAAACCGGCGACATCCTCAACAGATGATAGCGGTAAAGTTTAGTTTTGATATTCTTGATCCGGATTTCCAGTTCCAGAGCTTTTCCTCTTTTTCTGCACTCTTCGAATTCTTGCTGAATGTCGTGATCATCTGGATGGGTCTCTGGAAAATCATGATCAGAGTCGGAATACTGATACCATTTGCAATTCACGAAGTCTACTTCCCCATTTTCATTAAGCGTGAAAGCGATCTGTGGCAAAGCTTGCAGCATCAGATGGAAATGATCAATTTGAGATTTCATCGCTGCCTGTAGCTCTCGCCTTCCTTTGTTTTCCAGTTCCAGATTATGTTGCATTTTCTTCATCGCAAGATTATTATCCTGCAAATTGTAAAATGTCTTTACTTTTAATAAGAGAATATCTGAGTCAATAGGCTTTGTCACATAATCCTTACCTCCAGATTTATATCCTTTTGTAATAAATTTTTTCTCGATGCTAACAGCAGATAAAAAAAGGATCGGGATTTCTTTCGTTTTGCTATATCCAGACAATGCTTCTGCTACTTCAAAACCGTCCATATCAGGCATCTGAACATCTAAAATGATTAGGGAGTAATTATTTTTCAGAGCTTTTTTCAGCGCTTCTTCTCCAGAAAGCGCTGTATCTACTTCAAAATCATTGGACTCTAATAGTTTTTTTAATGAAAAGATATTATTGGGATTATCATCGACAATTAAGACCATAAAATTTTAAAATGTACAGATTATTATTTTCCATTTAAGTAGTCATCAAAAATACTTACAATATTTTAATAATGCATTATTTTTAAATAATCTACAATTAAACAAACTCAAAAAGAAGCTTATCAAAAACATAGCCAATTACAGATATTTAAATAAAAAATAAAATAAAACTTTAAACAAGTAAAAAGGTCAGTAGAAATTTCTACTGACCCTGATTTTAACAATACTTTACTTCGATCAAACTTGATTAATGCATGGCTTTTTCATCTGTAAAAAACTGAAAGGTTTTCTTTTTTTCAATGAGTTGAATTGGATATAGTTGTGGATCATATGCTCCATTCAAAATTTCATTCAATGCGTGTTTTTTGGTTTCTCCAAATGCTACGACCAAAATATTATCCGCTTTGTTGATGATTGGCGCAGTTAAAGTGATCCGGTACATCTCCTGAGATCTCAGATAAAAAGCAGTAACCCATTTTTCTTTTTCGCTCAAAATATCTTCGCCCGGAAATAGAGATGCCGTGTGTCCGTCATCTCCCATTCCCAAAAGTATAAAATCGAAAACGCCTTCATTTCCCAACACATTTCTGATTTGCTTTTCATATTCTTTCGCAAATTCCTCTGGTTCTGCTCCATCTCGGTACATTGGAAAAATGTGATTTTGATTGATAGTAACTTGATTAAGCAATGTTTCAAACGTCATTTTCGCATTGCTTTTATCATCGTCCAAAGAAACCCAGCGTTCATCGACCCAAAAGACAAACACTTTTCCCCACTCGATTTTATCTGCGTATTCTTTTGTTGCCAGCAATTTGAAAATAGCTTTCGGCGAAGAACCGCCACTTAAAGCCACTACAAATTTGCCATGTTTTTGAATGGATTTTTCCGCCAGTTCAGCAAATGTATCGGCTGATTTTTGATATAATTTTTCCAGATCGGTAAATACTGTAATATTCATTTTTCGGTAATTAAAATTAAACCCATTTGTGGCCTTGTCTTTTTACCAAAGCATCGCTCCCTTCTGGTCCCCAACTTCCTGCCTGGTAATTTGGGAAAGAAAGTTCCTTATTATTTTCCCAATATTCCTGAATCGTTTTCACAACATCCCAAGCTTCCTCCACTTGGTCAGAACGCATGAATAAGGTCAAATCACCTAAAAGAGCTTCCAGCAAAAGTGTCTCATAGGCTTCAGGACTATTCTCCTGGCAGGCAAAATCATTAAATACCATTTCTACAGGTTTCAAATCCAAAGAAAGTCCCGGTTTTTTGCTCATAAACAAAAGTCTAATATCCATGGATGGCTGAATATTGATAATCAAACTATTAGCATTCAATGGAGACGGGCCATCTGAAAAGGTAGAATAAGGTAGCGGTCTAAACTGAATTGTAATATAAGAATGTTTTTTTTCCATTTTCTTCCCTGTTCGCACATAAAAAGGAACATTTTGCCATCTTTCATTATCCAGATAAAACTTCATTGCCACAAAAGTTTCTGTGTTAGAATCTTCGACAATTCCTTTTTCATGTCTATAGCCTTTTTGCTCAACTCCATTTATCATTCCTGGTCCATACTGACCCCGAACGGCGTAATGCGCCACCTTATCAGGTGTGATTCTGCGAATAGATTTCAGAACATCTACTTTCCGGTCTCTGATCTCTCCCGATTCCAAAGAAGCTGGCGGTTCCATCGCAACCATACATAGGATCTGAAGCAGATGATTCTGAACCATATCTTTCAAAGCGCCTGTTTGTTCGTAAAATACGCCTCGGGTTTCAACACCAACTTCCTCAGCAACAGTTATTTGAACAGATTCTATATATTTCTGATTCCACAAAGGTTCGAAAATAGAATTTCCAAATCTGAACGCCAATATATTCTGAACGGTTTCTTTGCCCAAATAATGGTCGATACGATAAATCTGTTCTTCCTCAAAAGTCTGTGACAAAAGCTTATTCAGTTCTATAGCAGAGGCTTTATCATGTCCAAAAGGTTTCTCGATGATGATTCTGTCTTTGCTTGCGTCGGAAGCTAAAAACGTACTTTTGATGTGATTGGAAATCGTCTCGATAAAGTTGGGAGCTATCGACAGATAAAATAATCTATTAGCCCTGATGCCGTAACCGATGTCTAGATCTTGTAATTTTTGGCTGAGGTCTTGGTAAGATGTCTGCTCATCCAATTGATGCTGGAAATAAGTCAAATGGGATTCAAAACCTTCCCAATCTTCAGAAGTTACATTTTTTCGGGAAAATTCATTTAGGTTTTCTTTGACATAGTCTCTGAATTTTTCGTCTGTATTTTCTGCTCTTCCTAGAGCGATAATGTTGAAACGCTCAGGCATCCTCCCATCGATATACAAATTATAAAATGCAGGAAACAATTTTCTTTTAGCCAAATCTCCGGTGGCACCAAAAATGATAATCGTAGTTGGTTGCAGGATTTTATTTTCACTCATATTTCCCTGACTTTATTGATTTGAAGCATTCCAGGATGTGTGAAAAACACCTTCTCTATCGACACGTTGGTAAGTGTGAGCTCCAAAATAATCGCGCTGAGCCTGAATCAAATTCACAGGAAGAGATTCCGTTGTATAAGCATCGAAATAACCCAACGCAGTTTGAAGGCCTAAACTGGAAATCCCGTTTTCAGCAGCGAAACTTGCAGTCTTTCTCAATGATCTGACCTTTGATTTCACGATTTCAGAAATCTCTTGATTCAATAAAATGTTTGACAGATCCGGATCGGCTGAATAGGCTGAATAGAATTTTTCTAACAAAACAGAACGGATGATACAGCCGCCTCTCCAGATTTTTACCACATCTTTCAATGGAATTTCAAATTGATATTCTTCAGAAGCTTTTACCAATAATGCCAGACCTTGAGCATAACTGATCAATGTAGCTAAATACAAAGCATCTCCAACTTCCTGGATGAATGATTCTACATTTTCCGGATTTGAAATTTCTTTTTCAGAATATAATTTTGAAGCTAAGATACGCTCATCTTTATAAGCAGATAAAATCCTGGAAGTCACAGCAATATCAATTGTCGGAATAGAAACTCCGATTTCCATTGCCTGTTCAGAAGTCCATTTCCCAGTACCTTTTGCACCAGCTTTGTCTAAAATCCGGTCAACCAAATAACCATCTGCCAAATCATCTTTTTGCTGGAAAATATCTCTTGTGATTTCAATCAGGAACGAATTCATTTCGCCATCATTCCACTTTTTGAAAACTTCGTAAAGCTCTTCGTTGTTAAGATTGGCCCCTTTTCTCAGAAGGTCATAAGCTTCGCTGATGAGCTGCATAATCGCATATTCGATCCCATTGTGAACCATTTTTACGTAGTTTCCGGCAGAACCCTTGCCCATATACGCTGTACAAGCTTCTCCATCTATCTTTGCAGCGATTGCTTCAAGCATTGGTTTAAGAAGTTTGAAAGCTTCCAAATCGCCGCCGGGCATAATACTCGGTCCTTTTCTCGCACCATTTTCACCACCGGAAACTCCCATTCCCACAAAATGTAAATCTTTGGAAGCGAGGTCAGAAATTCTTCTGTTTGTATCTTCGAAGTAAGAATTTCCTGCGTCTATTACAATATCACCTTTGCTTAAAAGTGGCGTGATATTTCCCAAAACCGCATCGACAGGTTTTCCTGCGGGAACCATTAGAATTATTTTTCTCGGTGTTTCCAAAGCAGTCACAAATTCCTCTAAAGAAACTGTTCCTTTTACTTTCATTTCAGAAGTTGCACCGTCTTGCAGATGTTTTACTTTTTCTTCATCCAGATCAAATCCTGCGATAGAAAAGCCATTTTCAGCAATATTGTAAAGAAGATTTCTCCCCATCACACCGAGACCAATCATCCCGTAACTGTATTTTTCCATTTTTAAATTTAGATTTATTTGATTTTTTCAATGGATAAATTTACGTAATTGTTAAAGATGGAAAAAAATAAAAGAATGAAAAATCCCATTCTTTTACATATTTATTATCTATCAAAAATTCATTGTAATTAATAATTTCACAATCCATCAAGCTATGTTTTTCTTTTTTAATTGGTCTATTTCAAATTTCTTTTTCAAGCCTGTTGCATTTACAATTACAAAAGCAGTGATACAGAAATACATGGATAAATAAATAATCAGCATTTTAAGTCCTGAAACACCCATAAACATTAATAAGATTTGAGAAACAAAACCCAACAGCCAGCCAACCATCATGATTACCACTACAGAAAATCCAAATATTCCCAGTTCCTGAACAGGTTTGTAAATCCCGATTTTCTTAAAAATCCAAAGTGGGATTATCAGCAGAATCAACGCAAACGGATGGAACGCCGCAAATGCCACCAAAACTCCTGGCTCAGCTTCTACATTTCTGAGAATATCTATGATGTTAAAAGACAACTCCATCGTATGTTTTTTCTTGTTCAGAGATTTGAAGTAACTGCTTTTTGCCGTACATCATTGGTTTGGCAAGAAGTAAATTCGGGAATTCGGCGATTCCGATATTGTACATCGTCACACTTTCGTTATAAAATTCTCTTCTGTCTGCAATGGCGTCCTCGATTTGAGAAACACGACCCTGGAGCAATTGGAAATTCTGATTGGTCTTGATATCAGGATAATTTTCTGCAACAGCGAATATAGATTTTAACTGGTTTTGCATCTGATTGGACAACTCTACTTTTTCCTCAGCCGAATTAGCATTGAGAAAATTGGTTCTAAGTTCCGTCAATTTCGTCAACATCGATTCTTCAAACCTCATTGATTCTTTTACTACTTTGATAAGATTGGGGATTTCATCTGCACGCTGTTTGAGCAGAACATCAATATTTACAAATGATTTATCAACATTATTTTTGAGCATTACAAGCCTGTTATAAGTGGAAACGATCACATTCAAAAGTCCTAAAACGACTAGTCCGATGATGACGTAAGCGAAAATCTGTATCATAGTTTTTTATTTTTTGGTTAAGTTTATTCTGTTGGAGCTGTAGTAACTTCTGCACTGTCAGCTTCTTGTTTATATTCGTTTTCGACAGGCTCGGTTTTTTCATAGCTGTCATAGATATTATCATAAAAATCCATTACAGACTCCACAGGTTTGGAATTTTGAAAAGGTAAATCAAGATTGATTTTTCCGAATACCAGCGTATTATTTTTAATAGAAACAGGCGTCAGAAAAACTATCGCAATAAGAATGACCCAAAAATAAACGAAATATCCGGCGGATTGCAGAATGGGGCGCATCGTATTGTAATTTTCCACACTTGCAAGAGGCGAAATCCCGAAAACATCTTTGATTTCTTCTTTTTGAAAAACAGGTTCGTTATTTTCTGTCAAACCAGCCTTACCAATTAACAAGACTTCCATATTTTCTTTCAAAAGATATTGTGTGTATCGTTTCATCGAGGATTGATATTGCTCATCAACTTCAAAATCAATGAACTCAATATCATTCGCAATGACTTTAATTTGTCCCGTTTTATCCTGAACATAAAATGGTTTACAAATCGTTTCTGAAGATTCTAAACTGTACGAATCGTGTCCGTCTTTGTCGGTCGAGACTTTTTCTATGGTATAAAGAAATCCAATGCACTCTTTTGATTTAATTCTCGAAAACATCGGTTCTATCTTCCTGATGTTTCCGGAAATTTCTGCCAAACCCATCGCCACAGAACGGATATTAGAAGTCGGAAGTGTCCGCTGGAATTTGTAAAACCTCTTTTTATTATTTGGTTTTAATGATGCTAAAAACGGAAGAATGATGAAGATAATAAGAATAAAATAGGGAACGCCTAAAGTAAATACAAATCCAAAAAACAGCAATCCGGAAAGTGTCAGCAATATTTTTTTCCAAATCGGGAGTGGTGTTTTTCCCATTCTTCTGCGGCGTGCGTCTTCGTCTTTGGAACTTTGATAACCGCATTTTATCATTGAAACAATCATCCCGACAATTCCCAAAACGAACACCGAAAGAAATAAAATAATGGCAACCAAAGCTGCCAATTTATTTTCATAAAGTGAACAAAGCCCTATCAATACAGGATTTACGACAAAAAACAGCCATTTTGGTTTTAAATTGACTTCGTATAGTCCGATTAAAATGAAGGTGTGGAAAATGGCTACAAAAACGCTCATAATCATCAACATAACTATGAGACCTTTGTCGACATCCAAATTATTATAGAACTCGGAAAATTCATTCATATATAAAACCCTTGGTTGGCTAGAAATTACAATTAGAGTACCAAAATGCAAAATGGTCTATAAAATAAAAGACCGTCTTACGAATAAAACAGTCTTTTCTCAACAACTTAAAAGAATGATTATGCTACAACCACGCCTTTGAAAGAAAGCGTTTTGGGCGTTTTGCTTTCGCTGGTTGTAACAGTAACTGTTTTCATAAAGGCACCTGCAGCTGCTGCATTATAACTTGCTTCCACAAATCCTTTTTTGCCCGGAAGAATAGGAGTTTTGGTATAATCTGCAGTGGTACATCCACAAGATGGTGCAACGTTTTGTATGACGATTGGTTTGGATGTGGTGTTTGTAAATTCGAATCTGATCGATTTTGGTTTTCCTTGTGGGATATTTCCAACATCAATGGATTCTGACTTCCATTTAACGGCATCTGCAATTCTATTGACTACAGCAGGATTTCCTGTAGAATAAGAGTTAGCGTAAAATGGAGAAAATGCCAAAACTGCAAGTAGTGCTGTGATTTTCAAATTTTTCATTGTTTGTAAATTTAATAGTTAATAAAAGATTCCGATTGTTCTTTTTTGTTGAGGCAAATGTATAACTCACAATCGATATGTTTTGTTAACCGCTATCAAACATTTGTTAATGAGTTGTTAATGGTCAAAGATTTATAGAAATTTTTGAATAATATTGCTTCATTAAATGGAAATAAAAAAACTAAATATCATCATAACGCTCGGATTGGCAGCTATTATAGGGATTCTGGTTGCTCAGCTTCTCTGGACACGGCAAGCTTATAATCTGGAGGACCAGAAATTTGACCAACAAGTTAACCTCGCTCTATTAGAAGTTGTAGACAAATTATCTGGCGGAAAAGCTTCTTTTGCAGAAAATCCTGTGCAAAATGTTGCAAATGATTATTACGTCGTTAACATCAATAATGAAATTGACCCAACCATCTTAGAACATTATCTAAAAACCGAATTCACTCGTTTTCAAATCAATACAGATTATGTCTATGCATTATACAATTGTCATAGTGACAAAATGACTTACGGAAAATATATCTCACAAAATCAGAAAGATTCTCAAAAAAAGTCCATTAATTTTCCAAAATCAAAAAATCTGGTCTACTATTTTTCCATCCGTTTTCCGGATAAAATGACTTATCTATCAAGCTCTTTGAAGTTCTGGTATCTGTTGACGTTTGCCATTATTATTATTTTGATCATCTATGTTTATTCAATTTATACAATCATTCAGCAGAAAAAATTCTCAGAACTGCAGCGTGATTTTATCAATAATATGACTCACGAGTTCAAAACGCCTTTGTCATCTATACTTTTGGCTTCTGAATCTCTTAGCAAAAACGCTGTGATTCAGGATAATCAAAAGCTTCAAACCTATACTTCTATCATCATCAATCAAAGTTATAAACTTAATAATCATATTGAAAAAATATTGAATATTGCCAAAAACGATGCTTCAGGTTTATCCTTGAATTTTCAAAAAATAGATTTACTTCCTTTCATCCAAGAAATTGCTGATAATCTGAAACAGAAAAATGAAAATATATCTATTAAATTAGAAATCGAAAATAATCTATTTGTAACTGCAGACGAATTTCATTTTTCCAATATCATCTATAATATTTTGGATAATTCTATAAAATATTGTGAAACGAGATCTGATATTGTAATTTCAACATTTAAAGACTCAAAAGGTTTATATTTAAGATTAAAAGATAACGGGATGGGAATTCCAGCTAAAAATATTCCTCAAATTTTTGATAAATTTTACAGAGTGAGTGCCAATAAAAGTGATGAGATCAATGGTTTTGGACTTGGCTTATTTTATGTGAAAAAAGTTGTTCAGCAACACCAATGGAAAATTTTGGTTGAAAACAATATTGATAAAGGTATTACAACAACATTGTTTTTCCCAACTAATTCTAACAAGGCTTAAATAATGGAAAAATCTAAAATTTTATATGCGGAGGATGATGAGACCATCGCATTTCTGATTCAGGATAGTCTGGAAAACCATTATGAAATCTGCCATTATCCGGATGGGAAATCTGCAATGAAAGCATTCAATAATCAAAGTTTTGACATTTGCCTGTTAGATATTATGATGCCCGAGATCAATGGTTTTGATTTGGCTCAATATATTCGGAACAGAGATTCTGAAATTCCTATTATTTTTATTTCTGCCAAAGCTCTAAAAGAAGACAGAATCAAAGGTTTGAGAATTGGTGCCGATGATTATTTGGTAAAACCATTCAGTATAGAAGAACTGATTTTGAAAATCGAAGTCTTTCTGAAACGAACAAAAAAAATTAATTCTTTGCCACAATATCATAAAGTCGGAAAGTATGATTTTGACCAAAAAAATTATACCTTACGAGATGATGAAACCACAATCACGCTGACGCAAAGGGAATCCGAGTTGCTCTTCTTTTTTATCCGTAACAAAAATGTTGTTATAAAAAGGGAAGATATTTTAAAAGCCATTTGGGGGAATGACGATTATTTTATGGGAAGGAGTCTGGATGTTTTCATTTCCAGATTACGAAAAGTATTGATAAATGAACCCGCTTTAATCATCGAAAATATACACGGAATCGGTTTTCGGTTTTCCGAGAAGTCATAACTCCTATCAAAAATTAAAACGGATATCCGATTGCAATATTCAAAATCAGGTTGTCTTTTCTCCAGGAACTGTCTCCAAATTTCACTCTATCCAAAACCCAACGGTCGCCTTTTTCATAATAAGGAACTCTCAATGGCATCGCCAAATCCAATCTCAGAACTAAAATGGAAAAGTCCAAACGCAGTCCAACACCTGCTCCAACCGCCAACTCATTTATAAAATCCTTTGAGAACTTTCCGCCGGGTCTGGTGATCTGTCCTTGAGAATTGAGTTCATCGTTGATTAACCAGATATTTCCTGCATCTACAAAGGCTGCGACATTTAGGAATTTGACAATATTGGCACGGTATTCTGCATTCAGCTCTAATTTTACATCGCCTGCCTGATCAAAATAGAAACTGGCATTCTGACTTCTCGGGTCATAACTTCCCGGCCCAAGAGTTCTTGCTCTGAAAGCCCGAATACTGTTACTTCCTCCCACAAAAAATTGTCTGGAATAAGGCACAAATTCGGAATTGCCATACGGATAAGCTATACCCGCAATAATTCTGGATGCGAAAGATGTTTTCTCATTGAATTTGTGATAAAATCTGAAATCGTGTTCCATCTTCGCATATTGGCTGAAAGGAACGCCAAAAACATCTTTTTGATCGCCATTTTTAGCATTGGCACCAGTTAGAAGCCCTGTGATATTTCCTGCCAAATCCAACATTCCGCGATAATAGATGGTATTGGTTTTTGGCGAAGTTGTATTGGTATAAGTGTAGGTATAAGTTGGACCAAATATCAATTGTTTTTCCACTACTCTTCCCAAAGTTGGATTTGGCGGAATCCCCAAAGCAGGATTACCATCAATCTGTTCCTGGTATTTTTCGGTCACAGTCTGGGGAGCAACCAATGTGATATCAATTACCTTCAAATCGTGTTCTTTTCTCACGTTTTCTTTCCAAACATAACCAAAAGAGGCATTCAAGTTATGAAGCGTATACAATTGTGTTCTGCTTTGATACTCATACCCCAAAGCAATATTGGTTCTTGGAACAAAAGCGCTGGAAGAATTAAAACGGAAAGGCGCAACGATTCTTGGGATGGAAAGTCCCGTTTTTGCCCCAACTCTAATGATGTTGTTGGCGTCTTTTGCTCCGCCCATTTGGACATCGAAGGCTCCATAAATAGAAGCTTTCAATTGTTCTGCACCTCGGAAAATATTTCTATTTGTCCAGTTTAGATTAACTTCTCCGCCACCATAATTGGCAGAATTGGTTCTTCCCAAAGTTTCTAATCGTAAGGACTGAATTTGTCTTGGAGTCAAAGAATAATAGGCATCAAATCTATGATTCAAAGAATCGGAAATGACAAAATCATTTTTTACGAATTTGAAAACGCCTAAACTGATCAATCTATTCAGAGTTAAATTATGATCAGCTCTGTTGTAAACATCTCCTTTTTTGAAATATAAGGCACGGTCAAAAATCTTTGGTTTGAATTTTTTATCCGGATCTATGACATACATGTCGCCATAAGCATATTTGGACAAAGAATCTTTATCCATCGGGATTTGATATTTTCCTTCTTTAACGTCACGAATATTGTAATTAGGAAAAACCACCACTTTATCTATTGTAAATTGCTCTTTTGCCAAATCAGGTGTCTGATCTTTTAGTTTGACATTCAGTTCTACCTTGTGATTTTTCGCAACGGTGCTGTCAGCTTGAACGATGATATTATCTGGACTGAAATAATAGAAACCTTTCTCTTTCATTCCGTTATCGATCCTTTCTCTTTCCGCTTTGATGACATCCAGATCAAATGGATTTCCAACTTTCAAAAGAGACTTGTCTTTCAGATTCTGGATTTCCTTATTAACCAAAGTAGAGTCTTCCTGAAACTTGACCTGACTGATCAGATATTGATTCCCAGGTGTAAGAGTATAAATTATCTGAGCTTTCTTATTGTTTGAAACCGTATCATATTTTGCCTGAGCATTGAAATAACCTTTATTCTCAGAATAATTGACGATGATATCTTTGTTAAATTCCTTATCAACATCGCCAAGCAAAACTGGTTTTTCTCCAAATTTATACTTTAGCCAATAGTTGAATCCTTTGTCTTTCTTAGGTTCTTTGGCGATGTTATAAGCGTATAATTTTGGTCTTAATCCTAAAAAACTTGAGTTAGGTTTTGGTGTCAGATTATCTTCTAATTCGGACTTTAGCTCTTTTTTCTGTTTTTTGGAAATACTGTCACCTTCCACTTTCACTTCTGCGCCGGTATAAAGCATCTGGCCTTCTTTCAGAAATTTGGTATTGCTGCAGGAATAAAATATTGCGATGGTTGAAACAGCAATTATGGATCTGAACTTGAAATTATTTTTAATGATCATTATTTAAATTCTACAGCTTGGTTATTGTTTTTTTCTCTTCTTCTCTTTTCCTTTTTTGCACTCTGGAAAATCTCACGGAATTTATCATAATCCAATGTGATGATAAAACCAAGACCAGTTTCCACGATCTGACCCTGCAAAGCCACCTGATATTCGTTTTTACGATAAGCTCTCAGCATATATCTTCCATCTTTGGAAAGGCTGTAATCTACGGTTACATCGCCAGCAATATTGGTTGTGTTTTCATTTTGCCGCGCATCACCTTCCAATCCAAAATTACTTCCCACAGAGACTTTCAGTCGGTCATTCAATAATTTTTTACTGATGTCAACATTCAAATCTGTTCTGGTATTTTTGTTTCCTGTAGAATAGTCTTCGGAAGATTCCAAATCCAGATTGAGATCTACACCTTTTACCAGATCCGAAGCCAAATTATTCAGTTGCTGAGACAGGATTTTACTCACACTTTGTCTCGCCATCGCTTCTGTGGAAAGTCCGGCACTACTTTCAAAAGGATTTTCACCAATGAACCTGTTCAATAGAAGTAAAGCAAAAACCTGCTTGTTCATTTCGTTTTCATTAGTTCTAAGTTGTGTCAGTTTTTGATCCACAACATCCTTTACATTGGTTGAGATCGAATTGTTTTTCTCATCCGTCGTGATATCAAAAGAAATGACAGGCTTCAATAATTCGCCTTTCATTTGAAGCAAAGTATTGAACTCCATTCTCTGTTTGTATTGATTTAGCATAGCTGCACTTTCTCCACTGATTTGTTGCTGAACCAAATCCAAAGGAGCCGTTTCAGTTTTATAAACCGCAGTAATATCCAGCGTTGCCGCCGTCGGTTCGCCCGTCCAGGTAATTGTACTGCCTTTCTGAATTTCGAATTGGCGTTTCAGCAAACTTACCGTCATATCATAGCTTCCTTTTTCAACTTCATAAACCCCAACCAGCGTTACCTTTCCAGAAGGATCAATTCCACCAGTCAGTTCTGCATCACCCTGAAGTTTTACAAAATCTCCGTTAGCTTTATCAATAACCACAGACATTTTCGCTTCTTTGCTCACTTCAATATTCACACTCACATCCATTCCTTTGATCTTATTTTCAGTTTTCAAAGAATCTGCGACAATTGTTTTGTTCAATGCAATCTGGTCCTGGTCAATGAATTCTACAATGCCGTCTCTTTCCTGCAACGATGGACTGGACTGCGGTAAAACAAATGTAAAATCTGTATCATCCGAAACCGCCAGTCTGCCGTCAACTTTTGGAAGGTCTAGGTTGCCACGCACTTTCAAAGCAGCGTCGATAGACAAGATCCCATACATCAAAGCGTCATTCGATTTTTCTGAATTCACCACTTTGAAATCTTTTGCATTAATGTCAAGATTAAAGGCAAAATCCCTGTAAGTCTGGGTCAAGACCTGTCCATCGATTTTAAGCGAATTTCCGTCCTTGTCATTAATTTTGAAATCATCAAACTCAATTCCTCGGTTCGTGAATGCAATTTTATCGTTGATCTCTCTGAAATCGCTTCCCGTTTGCGCGATCATCAATCCGACATCATTCATTTTCACATCACCTAGGATTTTCGGTTCAGTCGCCGTTCCAGTGATTTTCAAATCGCCGGAAAGATAACCTTCTGTATTTGTGATCGCATTCATGGAAAAGCCCTGAAGCGTTTTCATCTGAAGTTGATTCATCGCCAGATCAAGGTCAAAACTACTTGCTGAAGTGTTGTAATTCCCTGTGATCCTCACATCATTTTCGTTTCCGGAAAGTGCAATATCAGCATTGATGATATCGGCCGACGTATTATTGGCTTTCAAAGAAAGATTCCCAACCGGACTTCCGTAAACAAAAAGGTCAGAAACGTTGATGTCTGCACTAAAGTTCATTTTCTTGTTAAGGTCTCTCAACTGCGCGGTTCCGTTGATTGTTCCTTTGGCCAACAACGAATCTTTTTTGATGATCTCTGTGATCGTTTCTATTTTGAAATCTTTCAAAGTGACATTCAGAGGGCTGTTTGGCGACGCGTTCTCTGATTGGACCAAGATCTCACTTCCGGAATTTGACAATCTGAAATTATCCGCAAAAATCCCCTGACTTCCAATCTGAATCTTGTTATCTTCAGCAACCGCCCAATCCATGTAATTTAATTTCAAACCGTTTGGATTTAAGGAGATCTCAGTAATGTCATTCATCGATTTGGCATTACCAGCAATTAAAAATTGTGTAGCATCTTTATCGTCTTTCGTTGTGATATTATAATTGATGATATTATTGGCGACATCACCATTGATATTGACTTTGTTCAAAGCAAAACTCTCACTTTTCAAAGCTGCAACATCAAGATTGTATTGTAAAGCTTGATTTTCGTTCGTGATTTTCAAATTTGTATTTTCCAGCGAATTGGTTCCATACAAAACCTGCGGAATCTTTGCATCGAGTTCTATTTTCTGAGAGTCGGCGTTGTAATTTCCGGTGATATTGATAGTTTCAAAACTTTTCAATTCCGGAACGAACTTTCTGATCAGGTCATCATTTTTGATTGTGGCATTGACCGTGAAAAATTGTCCAGCATCAATTTTCGCCGCTTTTCCAGGTTTTTGGAATTGATAATACTGATTCATCGTTTGTGACAAAGCGCCGAAGATCTGAGTCAGTTTATATTTTCCATTCAGTTCCACATCTGCGATCTGGGAATTGAATTTAATTTGCGTTGAATCCGCTGTAGAAACGGCCAACAAATTCACTTCCTGAATTGGATAAACTTCTTTGGTATCAGAGATGGCGAAATTTTTCAAATTCAAATACCCATTCAGATTATCAGGGTCGAGGCTTTTGAAATCACCGTCAATTGCACCAGCCAAAATCATTGGCGAACTGTAAAAACCAAGTTTGTTCAAATCCAATTTGTTGATATTCCCATTGACTTTCACCGTTGGATTTTTGTCGTCGTAAACGCCGGAAGCGGTCAATTGAAGATTTGCATTCGGGTCTTTGGAATTGAGAACAATGTTATAAGCGCCACGATTGATCTTGCCTACCAGATTCATATTTTGATAACGGTAACCTTTGTATGTCGCGGATTGCACATTTCCTACAAGATTTGCATTTGCATTTTTGAAATCAAAACTTTCGCCTTTTGCAGAGATCTGCGCTGTAATTCCTCCAATATCTTTGTTCTGAATGATCTTCCCGATCTGTAGATTTTGCAAGTTCACTTTCACGTCATACAACTCACGGTTTTTTCTCCGCATATCAACTTGCGCTTTGATCCCGGCATTTCCAAGCGTGGAATACAGACTTAGATTCGTATTCACAACCTTCGTCGTGCCTTTTGCAAAACCTTTGATGCTGAAGTGTGAAGGCAAAGAAATGTTGGACGGAATCGTACCTTTTGGAACCAAATTAAAAATCGTTTTTCCAGATGAAGCCAATTCGCCGATTTTCAAATCATAATACAAGTTGTCAGGATTCATTGCATTTCGTATTCTTCCTGAGGCATTGACACGAAGCTGATCAAGACCAGAAACCTTCAATTCGTTGATCAAAAGGTCATTCACCAAGCCTTTTACATTCGCATTAACAGAAAGAATAGCGTTTGGATATTTGTTGAATGGTGTGGTATTTTTGAGCGTTGGAACCAGGTTCAAAATATCAGAAAAACCAATTTTCGAATCTTTGATATTCGCAGAGATCTTGACTGCGCCAGGATTTGCTGATAATTGCTCGATGGAATTATAATTAAGGACAACCTCGTCTCTTAAAATCGTTTTCGGCGTTTGAAGATAAAGGTCTTTCAAATAAGCTTCTTTGTCCGAGTAAACAAAATCAGTATTGAATTTCTGAATATCCAGACCTCGCGATTCCTTGATCTCAGCAGATTTCACACTTCCTGCAAAACCATTTTTTTCCATTTTGAAATCACGAACATCGATGTTCAGTCTTCCAAAATTAAGATGGTTGAAATCCATTCCTGACTTCGTTGGCGCCACGGCAGTATTGTTGTAAGCGACTTTTACATCATCGAATATCAATTTTCCGAGAAGGACTTTCATCGCTTTTTCCTGCGTTGTATTTTTCGAAACTTCCGGTGTTTTTTCTTCTTTCGGATTTGCGTTTGAAGCCGGAAGGAATAAGTTGGCGTTGATGTTTGCACCTGTCAAATACACATTGTCAACGTCATAGGCATTATTTTGAAGGTCGAGGTTGTTGACTTTCGTGCTCAATTCCTTAAACAAAACTTTAGCGAAAGTCTTAGAATTGTCATCACCATAATCGATGTTGAAATTCGTCAGTTTAATCCCGCTCAAGCCTAACTGCATTGGTTTTTTCTGATTAAGCGAATCAACTTTTTTCTCTACATTTTTGGAAACTTCTTCAATCAGATCCTGTTTCAATTTTAATTTTAAACCATCAAGATTGATGTCATTAACGGCGTATTTATTATTTTGAAGGTCAAAAGTTTTCACTCTCGTGTCGAATGAATTGAAATATAACTTGATATCATTTTTAGATTGCTGATCATTGAACGTAACGCCAATATCTTTTAGATTGATTTTATCCAGAGAAATGATAAAAGGTTTGGATGGACTTTCCTCTTTTTCCGAAGTCGCAAACGCATCAATAATATAATCAAAATTGAATTTACCTTGTGGATCACGGACAACATTGGCACGAACGCCTTCCAGATCGATTGATGTCAAATCTGCTTTAGACTTGATCAATTGCCACATATCCAATCCGACATCAAATTTTTTCACGGCCAAAAGCGTATCAATTTTTTGACCTTTCAAATATAGATTTTCAATGACCACACTGTTTGGAAAACCAATGTAAATCTTTTCCAGACTTACTTTTGTTTTGATTTTACTTTCGAGGTAAGTAATTGCCTTATCTTTTATGAAATTTTGCACGAAAGGCAGTCTCAAGCTGAGTATCAATACAATAAAAAAAACCAATATGGAAATAATGGTTATTATAGAACGTCTAAGCAGCTTTCTTTTATTGAGTTTTTTCAAATCTTAGTAGTTTACAAATTATGATATAGCAAATACCGTACTATAAAGAGGTTTTTTTTCAAATTTTGAAAGTTTTTCAATTATTTATAAATATAATATCAAAATAATTCAACAATAATTCATAAAACAAATCAATAAATATATACTAAAGATTCATTTATGAAAAGATAATTAAATTTTATATTTGAAATTGTACAATCGACTCGAAATACATCATCATACTTCCATTCAAAGTCAATTAGTGAATGAGATACAGACAGTGCAGGATGATTTTTAGTCACGATCCCTTTAGATTGCAATAACAAAAGAAGATTATTTAAAGATTGCAACAAAGCTATTTTTGAAAAACTAAATTCTCTATCATTATGAAAAAGCTCACCTTAATTCTCCTTACATTTCTAGTATCAATACCGCTTTCCGCTCAATATAAACCGTGGACTTCGGCAAAACAACCTTTAAAAGAAATAGAAGCTTTAAAGAAACAAATCAAAAAACCTGAATTCAGAAAGGTTGATTACTTGATAACAGATTTTGGGGCTGTTGGTGACGGAAAAACGAAAAACACGGAAGCTTTCAAAAAAGCCATTGAGAAATGTAATGCAGAAGGCGGCGGAAGAGTTATCGTTCCTAACGGAATCTTTTTAACAGGAGCAATTTATCTCGAATCCAATGTTAACCTTCATTTAACTGATGGTTCTACAATTTTGTTCAGTCAGGACAGTAACGACTACCCTATCGTTTTCACCCGTTGGGAAGGAATGGAATGTATGAATTATTCATCGTTGATCTATGCTTACGAAGAAGAAAACATCGCAGTTACCGGAAAAGGAACATTGGATGGAAACTCAGACAACGACAATTGGTGGTTCTGGTGCGGTGCAACTAAATACGGTTACAACGAGTCCCGCCCGGGAAGACAAAATCCTGCCCGTGCGAAACTTCACGAATATATGGCAGAAAGAAAACCTGCCAGAGAAAGAATTTTTGGTGATGGTTATTATCTAAGACCGAATTTCATCCAGCCTTACAAGTCAAAAAACTTTTATATGGCAGATGTTTTAGTGAAAAATTCCCCGATGTGGAACCTGAATCCCGTTTTGTGTGAAAATGTTTTGATTGAAAGAGTAAAAGTCATCAGCCACGGACCAAACAACGACGGTTTCGACCCTGAAGCCTGTAAAAATGTGTGGATTAAAGATTCATATTTTGACACCGGAGACGACTGTATCGCCATCAAATCCGGAAGAGACGAAGACGGAAGAGACATCGGCAGACCTGCTGAAAACCACATCATCGAAAACTGTGAAATGAAAGACGGTCACGGCGGAGTCGTGATTGGAAGTGAAATCGCAGGTGGCGCAAAAAATATCTATGCTATCGGAAATGTAATGGACAGTAAAAATCTTGACCGAGCTTTAAGAATTAAAACCAGTTCAAGCCGTGGCGGAATCATCGAAAATGTATTTTTCTACAACACAAAAGTGGGTGCTTACAAAGAAGCTGCGGTTCGTTTCAATATGCATTATGAAAAACCGGGAAATCATATTCCAACGATGAGAAATATCTGGGTTGAAAATTTAACCGTTGACAAAGGTGGAAAATATGCCATATTCTCTGATGCCTACGAATCTTCCCCGGTAACAGATTTCACAATGATTAATGCTAAAATGACCGGCGTTGAAATTCCTTATAAAGTGGATTACCTGAAAAATGTGACTTTAAAAAATGTAACCGTTAACGGACAACCTTTAACTGAGTTAAAACCATAAAATGCGCAGAAAAACCATTTTCGCCGGGCTTCTGGTTTTGTCGGCATTTTCACTTTCGTTTTCCCAATCAAAACATTGGCAGAATAACGAGCGTGAGTTGCATTACAAAGAAGATAAAGGCGATTTTTTACTGGTCAATGGAAAATACCGTTTCAATCGTGCATTGTATGGAGACAATCGTGCTTCAAGAGTTGAAGCGGGAGATTTGCCGGAGTTTGCGCTCTATCTTCCGGGAATGGGCGGAAATCTTCAGTTTGTCATCCAGAAAGGAAATTCGATTAAGAAATTAATTCAGGCTGATAAAATTGAAACCCGTTATCGTCCAGGTTCGATGCTGTATGAAATCAAAGACCAAATTCTTGGAACCGGAAGTTTGAAATTAACCGTTTTAGCACAAGCTAAAGAAGAAGGTTTGGTTGTAAAAATGGAAACTGTCAATGTAGATTCGTCAACAAAAATCTATGTAGTTTACGGTGGTGCGAGCGGAACAACTTTCAGCAGAAACGGCGATATTGGAGCAGACCCGGAATCCGGATTTTATTTGCTTCCTGAATATTGTCTGAACAATCAATTCCAGGCATTAAAGAACCAGTTTCAGTTGAATTATTTAAACAAAAAAAAAGAAGCTCAAATGGTAAACGGGAACTTTTCAAATGTTCCTTTTTTACAAATGACCGATGCAGAAACATTGGAAAAACTTTCTGAGTTTACTCAAAATAAAATAGTCAAATCTCCGATTATTTACGCTTCATATTCTGCGCAAAAACAACCGGTTTACATTCGGGTTGCAAAAGGAAAATCAGCCAAAAATTTTTCGGATGAAGATTTAAAAAACATATTTAACGAAGCTGAAAAATCCCGTATAACATTAACGAACAGAATTCAGCTAAAAACTCCGGATGCAGATTTGAATAATTTCGGAGCCAATCTTGCGGTTGCTGCCGACGGAATCTGGGACAGCCCGACTTTTCTTCACGGCGCTGTTGCCTGGAGAATGCGACTGAATGCGTGGCGTGGCGCTTATACAGCTGATGCTCTAAGCTGGCACGACAGAGCGAAAGAACATTTTGAAAGTTACGCCAATTCACAGGTTTTGAAGCCTGATTCTGCGCCTGTCGAAATGGATACTTTGCTTCATTTGGCGAGAAGCGCAGAAAAAATGGGAACTTCAGTTTTTTCGAGCGGATATATTTCCAGAAACCCGAATGACAATTCAAAACCGCATCATTATGATATGAATCTGGTGTTTTTTGACCAGATGTTTTCGCATTTCAACTACACGGGAGACAAGGAATTTCTCAAAAAAATGTGGCCAACAATGGTTCGTCATATGGATTGGGAAAAGCGAAATTTCAAACGTGGCGATTTGTATGATGCATATGCGGCGATTTGGGCAAGTGATGCGTTGCAATATTCAGGCGGAAAAGTCACTCACACTTCGGCTTATAATTACAGAGCCAATCGTGAAATGGCAAAACTGGCTAGAATCCTTGGTGAAAACCCTCAACCTTACGAACAGGAAGCTGATGCGATTTTAAAGGCAATGAAAAATGAACTTTGGATTAAAAATAAAGGTTATTTTGCTGAATTTAAAGATGCTTTGGGCAATCAAATCGTTCACGACAAACCGGGAATCTGGTCGATTTATCACGTTTCTGATACGTTTATTCTGAATGAATTTGAAGATTATCAGAATCTGCAATACATCAGTAATAACACTCCGAAGATTCCAATAACGGTAAAGGGAGAAAAAGATAAAAACTATTACACACTTTCCACCACAAACTGGCAACCTTACGACTGGTCTATCAACAATGTTGCTCTGGCGGAGAATTTACAGGTCGCTTTGGCGTATTGGCAAGCCGGAAGGAATGAAGATGCCTATCAACTTTGGAAAGGAAATTTGGTTGAAAGTATGTACTATGGCATCAGTCCGGGGAATTTTGAACAGTTGTCTCATTACGATGCATTTCGTGGAGAATTGTACAGAGATTTTGCCGACCCGATTGGTGTGGCTTCACGAACTTTGACAGAGGGACTTTTCGGGGTTTATCCTAATTTGCTGGAAAATAAAATCAGCATCAAACCGGGCTTCCCGAAAGGCTGGGATTCTGCAGAACTGAAACTGCCGGATTGGGAATATCAATTTATTAGAACTTCGAAAAAGACGGGATATTTATTTAAATCAAAATATCAGAATCCGGTGGCGCTCGAAATGCAGATTCCTGTAAATTATTCCAGCATCAAATCGGTAAAAGTGAATGGTAAAAATGTGGCTTGGAAGGTTAAATCTAATTCTATCTTACAGCCCATTATTGAGTTTGAAACTCAGGAAGGAAAAGATTTTAAAATTGAAATTCTTTATTCCGGAGAGGAATTGAAGAATGAGCCAACGGATCATATCAATTATATTTCTGAAAGCTTTCAATTAAATTTTGATTCAAAAAAGAAAATAAAACAAGTTTACGACCCACAAGGACTGATTAAAAATTCCCCTCCTCTGGAGGGGTGGATTCGACCAAAGGGAGAAGACGGGGTGGTTAAGAATCAATTTAATTTAATCCAGGAAGAAAGAAAAGGAACTTTTTTCGTGCAAGTTGAGCAAAACGGAACGACTTGGTGGCAACCTGTGAATGTGGATATTCGTTTTCCTTTGGAAACAAAATGGGTGAATAAAAAACTGCAGATTCAATCAAAATCAGCAAATGCAATCAATGGAAAACTGAGTATTAATGGTTTAAATAAAACTTTTAGTATCCAAAAAAATCAAAATATATCGATTGAAATTCCCACAAATGATTTAAGTAAAGGAACCAATTCAATCGACCTCGATTATAATGGAATTAAACAAAATATTGAAATCACAGATTGGGAAATTGAAAATCAAGGTGAATTTAATAACATTTCATTAGCATCAAATTACAATGAAAAAGTGACCGAGATTTTCAATCAAAAATACCTATCACCTAGACTGGAAATTCCTACTCTGCAGCTTCCGTGGCAGGGAATCGGAAACTGGTGTTATCCGTTGATTACCGCTCAAATCGATGACAGCGGATTGATGAATAAAAGAGAAAACGGTAAGGTGGATTTCCTCGGAATTCCTTTTTTAATTGATAAAACAGACAAAAATATTGTCTTTGCAAGTCAGTGGGACAATTATCCTGATTCGGCTGAAATTCTTGTTTCAGGAAAAGGAAAGAAAATCTATTTTCTAATGGCGGGTTCTACCAATCCGATGCAGTCGCAAATCGTTAATGGAAAAATTACAGTTCAATATGCTGATGGTTCAACCTCTGAACTGGAATTGAAAAATCCTGTGAATTGGTGGCCGATTGAGCAGGATTTGTTTGATGATAATTTTGCTTTTGAGATTCCGGATGATAAGATTCCGTACAGAGTAAAACTGAAAACGGGAGAGTTATACAAAGGCGGAAGTTTAACTAAATATTCAGGTATCAAAGGATTCACAGACCGCGCTGTGGAAGGTGGTGCTGCAACGATTCTGGATTTGCCGGTTGACCCGAACAAAGAATTAAAATCAATAAAATTAACAGCAGTAAGCAACGATGTGCTCATCGGAATGATGAGCGTTACTGTTTTGAAATAGTGATAATAATTAGCAAATATAATTGAAGATTGTCATTCCGAGGAACGAGGAATCTATTTGTGATTAAAAAGATTCTTCACTGTACTTTGTTCCGTTCAGAACGACGGCGCAAATAACACATTTAGTATTGTCAGGCTGAGCCTGTCGAAGCCTGAGTGATAAATAAAAAATCAATTGGGGCGGGTTTTAGCCCGTCTGTAAATAAGGAAAAGCATCAAGGCTTTAGCCAAAATTTAGCCTGATTCAATAAAATAAATTTAAAAATGAAGAAATTAACATTATATTTAAGTCTTTTTCTAATAGGATTTTCATCCTTAAATGCCCAGAAAATCGACCGTAAAAAAGTCGTCCAGCGACATAATATTGTCAATACAAAAGCCGATACTTTATCTTCTTTGACAGTCGGAAACGGAAAATTCGCATACACGGTTGACATTACCGGAATGCAGTCGTTCCCGGAATATTATAAAAACGGTGTTTCTTTGGGAACTCAGTCAGAATGGGGATGGAACAGCTTTCCTAATCCGGAAAATTATAAATTTGAAGAGACTTTAAAACTTTACGATTTCAATAATGACGGTCGAAAAGCTTTATATAGTGTTCAACTGAAAGAACCTGAAAGAAATAAAAAAGCAGTTGAATATTTCCGGGTGAATCAACATCGTTTGCAACTGGGAAATATTGGAATTGAATTGACTAAAAAAAATGGTCAGAAAGCCAAAATTTCCGATTTGACCAATATCAATCAGAAAATTGATTTGTGGACGGGAATTATCACGAGTGAATTTTCTTTGGAAGGAACTCCAGTGAAGGTCTGGACGGCTTCTTTTCAAAATTCTGACAAAATCGGAGTCAAAATTGAATCTGATTTGATTGCTAAAAACAAACTGAAAGTCTTTGCACGCTACCCTTCTCCGACCGGACAGTTTTTGGATGATGCTGCTTTTTACGGAAATGAAAATGACCATTCCACAAAAATCGTTTCGTCACAATCAACACAGGGTTTGATTCAACATAAACTGCAGAGCACGGATTATTACACTCAATTTAATTTCACGGAGGGAAAATTGCGTGAAGCTGGAAAACATTATTTCGTTTACGAACCTTCTTCTAAAAACAAAACAATAGAATTAAGTGTTGAATTTTCGTCCAAAAATCAAAAATCCGATAAAGCTTTATTCGCTGATGCTGAAAAAGAAAGTGCATCTGGCTGGAAATCTTTTTGGGAAAGCGGAGCAGCCGTTGATTTTGAAGGAAGCACTGACCCCAGAGCCAATGAATTGGAAAGGAGAGTAGTTTTGTCAGAATATTTAACCAAAGTTCAATGCGGTGGAAGCAATCCGCCACAGGAAACAGGTTTGACCTTCAATAGCTGGTACGGAAAACCACATACAGAAATGCATTGGTGGCATGGCGTTCATTATGCTTTATGGGGAAGACCGGAAATTCTAGAAAAGCAATTGGATTATTATTTCAAAACTTTTGACAAAGCAAAAAAATTAGCGGAAAGACAAGGTTACAAAGGCGTTCGTTGGATTAAAATATCCGATAACGATGGTAATGAAAGTCCGTCTTCTGTTGCCGCATTTTTGATTTGGGAACAACCGCATTTGATTTATATGACAGAGCTTTTATATCGTCATAATAAGGATAAAAAAGTTTTAGAAAAATACAAAGATTTAGTCTACTCCACAGCTGAATTTATGGCTGATTATGCGACGTATGACAAAGAAAAAAATCGTTACAACTTAGGCAAAGGTGTAATTCCGGCACAGGAAGTTTTCCCTGCAAAAGATACTTACAATCCGACTTACGAAGTAGCTTACTGGGATTGGGCGCTGAAAATCGCTCAGCAGTGGAAAGAAAGATTAGGTGAACCGAGAGATAAAAAATGGGATGATGTCATCAATAAACTGGCTCCGCTCCCGGTTCAGGATGGGGTTTATTTATCAACTGAATCTGCAAAAGATTCTTTCACGTTTCCAAAATGGATGACCGACCATCCTGCAGTTTTGGGCGCTTTGGGAATGGTTCCTGAATCTCCGAAACTGGACAAAAAAATAATGAAAAACACCTTGGATATAGTCTGGGAAAGATGGAACTGGGAACATACCTGGGGATGGGATTTTCCGATGACAGCGATGAATGCGGCAAGATTGGGACTTCCAAATAAAGCGTTGGATGCATTGTTTATGAACATTCAAACCAATACGTATTTGAAAAACGGACATAATTTTCAGGATAAACGTCTTAGAATTTATCTGCCTGGAAATGGCGGTGTTTTGACGACGGTCGCAATGATGTTGGAAGGTTGGGATGCTTCGACCGGAGAATTTCCTGGTTTCCCTAAAGATGGAACCTGGAAAATAAAAGCCGAAGGTTTTAAAAAAATGCCTTAAAAAAATTAAACCATTCATATTTTAGTTAGGGTCTGTCGGAAACGGCAGGCTTTTTTTGTTTGTCAAAATTAAACAGCACAGTGCAGGATGATTTTGAAAGGGTAAGTATTTAAATTAATCAAATATTTAAACAGCATTAATTTATTGATTTATATTTTGAAGATAAAAAGTAGTTATCACCAGTATTCAGTTACAAATCGGTGTTTTTTTTGAAATCTTATATTTAATAATTGAAAAATATAACTAATTATTTATAAAACATTTACAATCATAAAAAAGAATAAATATTAACATCAATCAATTATTATAAATTTCGTAATTTGTGTTCAACTATTAACCATTTTTAAAATTAAAATTTATTAAACAGAAATAATAATTCTACCCTCAAAATGTTACAAACACTTGAAATCAATATCAACGAAAACTCCAGAGTTCCGAAATACAAGCAAATCGTGGATTCTATTCTGAACGGAATTGACGGAGGAGGTATTAAAATTGGAGAGAAAATCCCTTCTATCAATGAACTTAGTGAGTCTTGTTTCCTTTCCAGAGACACTGTGGAAAAGGCATATAAAGAACTCAGAAAAAGGCAGATTATCGAGTCTGTAAAGGGAAAAGGTTATTATATTTCGAGGATCAATAAAAATGATGTCATCAATATTTTCTTTTTGATCAATAAGCCGAGCACCTATAAAATGATGATTTATAATTATTTTGTGGATGCAATCGGCACGAAAGGAAATGTCGAAATGTACATCTATCATTGCGATGAAACGCTTTTCATCAATTCATTGAAAAAAAATCTGGGCGGGTTTGATTATTATGTGATCATGCCACATTTCCGTGATGAGCACTACAATCATACCAGTTCTACGCAGGAAGTCATCGATATCATTGAGAAAATACCCAAAAATAAACTTCTGATGTTGGACAATACAAAACCCAATATCTCTGGAGAATATGGAAGTATTTTTCAGGATTTTGAACACGATATTTATGAAGCTTTGGAAGAAGGTCTGGATAAAATCAAGACTTACGAAAAACTGATTTTGGTGTATCCGGCCAAATCTATCCATCCCTACCCTTTCCGTATTGTTCATGGTTTTGAGAAGTTTTGCAAAGATTACAAACTGGATTACGAAATTTTGGACGAGATATATCCGGACATGGAACTGCAGGACAAAGATATTTTCATCACGATCCAGGAGCGAGATTTGGTGAATTTGGTTAAGCAAATTAGACAGAAAAACCTGAAATTGGGCGAAGATATCGGGATTATTTCATACAACGAAACGCCGCTGAAAGAACTACTAGGAATTACCGTTATTACAACAGATTTCAAAGCGATGGCAGAATCTGCAGCTTACATGGTTTTGAAAAATAAAAAAGAGCAGGTGAACAATGTTTTTAAATTCATTGAGAGGGAATCACTTTAGCATTTGACATATTTAAACAAAAAAACGAACTAAACAAATAGCCCGTTTCTATTGGAGTAAATTAAACAAACAACTAATTATTTTACCCTGAAATTCTGTAAATCCTCTATCTTTTCACAGCATACCTGCTCCATCACTTGTCGGAATTGCATCTTCAGCATTTCGATAATATGATCGCCACCTTTCTCGCCCAAAGCGCCAACAGCGTACATAAAAGTTCGTCCCATAAAGGTAAATTCGGCACCACAGCTCAATGCCCGGGCAACGTCTGGACCGGTTCTAACGCCACTGTCCATCATGACTTTGATTTGACCTTTATATTTTTCACTGATTTCTTTTACAACCGCAATTGTAGATTCTCCAGCGTCCAATTGCCGTCCACCGTGATTGGAAATGATCATTCCGTCGTAGCCCAACCTTACGGCTTCTGCAGCATCTTCATCAGAAGCAACGCCTTTGATGACCAATTTCCCTTTCCATTTGTCACGAATCGCTTTCAATCTGTCTGGATTTAATCTTCCGGAAAAAGTAGAGTTCATAAACTGTCCCAACTGTTTCACGCCCATATTTTTGTCCATATATTTATCCATCGTGGCGAAACTCGGGACACCATTTTTCAGCATTTCCAGACACCATTGCGGCTTTACCAAGGCTTGAGAAACCGTTCTGAGATTCAATTGAGGAGGCATCGCAAGACCATTTCTGATTTCTTTTGCTCGATAGCCAAAAGTTGGAACATCTGCTAAAACCACCAAAACATCGTAGCCTGAAGCTTCGCAACGTTCCAATATATCATCCCGCAACCATTCTTCTCTTGGGTGATACAATTGATACCAAGCTTTTCCCTCGGTCAATTCAGCAATTCTTTCGATGCTGCTGGTTGTTACAGTACTTAAGATAAAAGGAATATTATGTTTGAAAGCAGCTTTTGCTAAAATCTCAGGCGAATTGGGCCACATCAAACCTTGCAAACCAACTGGTGAAATCCCGAATGGTGCAGAATATTTGACACCGAACAATTCCGTTTCCATATTGGCTTCGTTATAATTATTGTTCAAATATCTTGGTCTGAGCAGGACTTCTCTCAATTCCGAAGTATTTCTGTCTCGGTTGATATTTTCGTTGCAACCGCCATCCAGATAATCGAAAGCGAAACGTGGCATTCTTTTTTTTGCTTTTTCAATTAGCAATTCTAGCGAAGCATAATTGGTATCAAATGGAAATGACATAATCTGTTTTTAGTTGTGGGTTATTGATTTTTAGTTATTTAGCACTAAATTTTCAATGAATAAATTAATAATAAGTAAGAATCAAAGGTTGAAGCACTTTCATCTGATAATGTTGTTGCAAAAATGTTTCGTCGATTTTTTTGTTAGAGATCACCATCGAGGCGCCTAAAGCTGAACCTAATGGAGAATGAGTTGACATCACACTGTAATGCTGGAAATGATGCGACATCAGTTTCATAAAAACATCATTATCCGTGAATCCACCATCGATATAGATGGTTTTGATCTCCGAATTTCCAATTGCGTTTTTGATGGTATGAATCTGCAAATCCATCAGTTCTATCATCAATTGATGATAAGCTTCTTCGAAGGTTGGGAACGAATTCAAATCTGTTTCGGTAATCATTTTTCTTTTGAGAATAATGCCTTCAAAACGGAAATAAACCGCCTTGTGCTTCATCAGGTGCAAATACAGATCTTGGTCAAACTGAACTTCTCTGTGCGCGCCATATTCTTTTCCGTAATAAGCACAAAGTTTTTCGACCTGAATCCTGTACTCATTTCCCATAAAAAAACGGGAAGCTTTGACACGTTTTCCATCGATTCGCATATAATTCAGGCAGTTATTTTCGATATCTTCATCCGTTAAACTTTCATCATTAAAAGGATTGAGAGAAATACTCCAAGTTCCTGTCGATAATAATAAGAACGGTTCTTTTTTGCTTAATATATATGGCAATAATGCCGATGAACTATCATGAATCCCAACACCGATTTTGATTTTCTGATTTCTATAAGATGTATTGATGCTCGCAGAAGTCGGAACAATCGGCGGTAATAAAACATCGATCTCTTCTTCATAAACCCAATCGTGATAATCTGATTTGTCATAATCCCAGAGATTGGTATGACAGCCGATTGAGGTAAACTCAGATACGCAGATACCAGTGAACAAATAGGACAAATATTGAGGTAAATGAAGGCTGTAACGGATTTTTTTGAAAACTTCAGGATGCTTGTATTTTAGCCAAAACAATTGCAAACCCGAGTTCAGCAATCCAGCTTGTGGAGAAGCAGTTTCTCTTGCTATTTTCAGTTTATCCCCGTGTTTTTCATAGAACAGATCCAATATTTCATCTTCCATTGGTTTTGTGTAATTGTACAAAGGCGTCAGGACATTTCCTTTCTGATCCAGATGTACAAAACTTGCTCCGTAAGTAGAAAAATTGATGGCTTTCACTTCAAAATTTTCATCATCCAGAATCGCATTGAAATTATCTTTGATCCAATTCTGCAGTGCCGGAAGATCTTCCGTAGGATAACCATCTTCGTCTGTTGTGAGGGGTAATTCTGTATATTCCCGAACAGCTTCTTTATAATTTTTATCAAATAAAAAGAACTTCTTATTGGTCTTTCCAATATCAAATACGATGGTAACCTTCTTTTTGGACATTCCTGAAATGAATTATTTGTTGTGTGAAAGTATAAAAATTGCAATTTCGAAGTTTTATCCTTTCAAATTTAAAACAATTAAGGAGTGTTTAGAAATTAAGAAAAATCATTACTAGTGAAACTTAATATCCTAAACACCCTTAATTAAAATAAAAATAAGTGGTTTATTTTCAAACTTCCAAATTAAAAGTGAAAGTTGTTTTTATCAATATTAATAGGATTTTACAATCCTGTTGCTTTTACATCCAAGCCTCTTTCGGAGATCAATTGCTCTCTTACTTTTAGGTTTCTGTATGTTGCGATCGGGTCTAAAGCTGCACCCGTCTGTAATCTAGCCGCTCTTAATAACGGACGAACATCTGTTCTGTAAGCATTTTGCAAAATATCCTGCGCCAAGACCACATCATTGTTTAGTTGCGCTTCTTTCAGTGCTTTTTGATCGACCAAAAGTGCCGTTGCATAAGCAATTAAAATCGCTTCTAAGGATTGTAACAGATCTTCCAAAGGATCCTTAATGTTATGGCTAGCATCTATCATCCAAGCCGGATATGGGTTGTTTGGATTATTTTCCATCCCGTACACCAATTCGTTGAAAATCAGGAATAAAGCATAAGGTTTGATGGAGCCAACCGTTAAATCATCATCTCCATATTTGCTGTCGTTGAAATGGAAACCACCTAATTTCCCTTTGTACATCAAGGTTGCAACGATTTGCTCGATGTTTGAATTTGGCAAATGATGCCCTAAGTCAACTAAAGTATAAGCTCTCTCTCCGCAAGCGTTTGCCAACATGAACGACGTTCCCCAATCCTGGATTGTTGTTGAGTAGAAATTTGGTTCATAAGGCTTATACTCGATGAATAATTTCCAATCTTCCGGAAGATCTGAGTAGATTTCCTTTAAACTCTGTTCAGTTTTTGCCAAAGCCGATTGGAAGTTTAATTGTCCTGGAAAACTTGCTCCATCTGCCAACCAAACCGTCAAGCTTTTTGAGTCTAATTCTTTCCCGATTCTGATCACTTCTTTGTTATGTTCCACCGCATAAGCTCTGGCATCTTCATTCGCAGCGTTCAAAGAACCGAATTTGTATGATTGTTTTGCATTTGGCTGGTCCTGAAATGTGTTGGAATTCATCGCATCGAAAATCAATCCATGAGAAGTTGCCTTTTCTTTAATCGTTTTCACATCACTCGGAATATCCCAAGGAATATGAAGAGAAATAGCGCCTGCAGAATGCGTTAAAGCGTGGATCAATCCTACATCATCTAATTTTTGCTCTAAAGAAGATGGTTCGCCTCCGTAAGAAAATCTTCCGAAACGAGTTCCTCCGGCTCCCAAAGCCCAACTTGGAATCGCCACTTGGAAGTCAGCAATTTTGTTGACAATTTCAGAAACGTTTGCTCCTGATTTTGCCAGTTTATTGGATAGAAAATCGAAGTCTGAATTAAAGTTTTCAACTTCATTTTTATTGTTTTGTTCAATAATATCTTTTCCTATAATCATGATTTATTTTTAAAGTTTTAAAATTGGAAATTCACGAAAGCAAGCTTCCAATCTATAAAAATATAAACTTAAGAATTAAAATTTATCTTGGGAATGCATTGGCCATTCCGCCGTCCACATTAATGATATTTCCTGTACTTTTATCTAAAATCGCGACACAGGCAAAAACGCCGTTGGCGATATCTTCCGGAAGGTTTCTTTTTGCGTAGAATGCCGGCAATTCTTCAACGGTAATTCCGTTTGCCTTCGCACGACCTTCTGCCCAAGAACCTTCCCAGATTTTGCTTCCAACGATTACTCCGTCCGGATTTACCACATTCACACGGATTTTATCTGCTGCCAATTCTGCTGCCAATAATCTTGTCATATGCTGTTGAGCTGCTTTTGCAGTTCCGTACGCTACGTTATTTGGACCTGCGACCAAACCATTTTTACTTGCAATATTTACGATGTCGCCACCTAAATTTTGCTTTTTCATGATTTCAGTTCCGCTTTTTGCGATTAAAAACTGGCCTTTAACCAAAACATTTTCGAGTAGATCCCAATCTTTCAACGTAGTATCTTCCAAAGATTTAGAAATAGCCAAACCTGCAGAATGAACTAAAATATCTACGCCGCCGAAAGCTAAAATTGTTTCTTTAAAAGCATCAGCAATTCCTTCTTCGCTTGTTACATCGCACTGAACGGCAATTGCCTGATCTTTGCTGTATTTTGCCGTAACAGCTTCTGCGGCTTCTTTATTTAAGTCTGTGAAAACTACAACTGCACCTTCCTGAACCATTTTATCAGCAATAGCCTGTCCGATTCCACCTCCTGCTCCGGTTACGATAGCAATTTTTCTAGACAATGGCTTTTCTTTCGGCATTCTCTGAAGTTTTGCTTCTTCCAGCAACCAATATTCGATGTCAAATGCTTCTTGTCTTGGTAAAGAAGTGTACTCAGAAATAGCTTCTGCGCCACGCATTACGTTGATTGCGTTGACATAAAATTCATTTGCAACACGAGTCGTTTGCTTATCTTTTGAGAAACTGAACATTCCAACGCCTGGATAAATGATTATCACCGGATTCGGGTCACGCATTGCCGGACTGTTCGGATGCTTGCAAGTTTCGTAATATTCTTTGTATTCTTGTCTGTATTGTTCGAAAAGAGGATTTAATTTCTCTAAAATCGCTTTAGAAGCACTTAAATCTTCATTTTTATCTAAAGTCAATACCAAAGGCTGAATTTTAGTTCTCAGGAAATGATCCGGACAAGACGTTCCCATTGGAGCCAATCTTTCCAAATCATTACTGTTGATGAACTCCAATACCACGTCGCTGTCTGTAAAATGACCTACCATCCTGTTTTCGGAAGAAGCTAAACCTCTAAGCAATGGCATGATTTGCGCAGCTTTGTTTTTACGTTCGTCAGCTGGTAGAGATTCTACTTTTTGTCCGCCAAAAACCTGTCCGTTATCATCTATTTTTTTAGCGATGTATTCAGAAGCCATTTCGATCACTTCCAAACTGTTCATATAAGACTCGTAAGAAGTGTCTCCCCAAGTGAATAATCCGTGGCTTCCTAAAACGATTCCTCTGATTCCAGGGTTATCTGCCAAACATTTTTCCAATTGCAAACCTAAATCAAAACCTGGTCTTTGCCAAGGTACCCAACCCATTGTATCTCCCCAAATTTCTTTGGTAACAGCCTCGCTGTCTTTGGCTGCAGCAACTGCAATCAAAGCATCCGGGTGAAGGTGATCGATGTGTTTGAATGGCAATAAACCGTGAAGAGGCGTGTCAATAGAAGGCGCTTTGCTTTCCAAATCAAAAATACAGTGATCGAATAAACCCACCATTCTGTCTTCGTCTGCCAAACCTCCGTAAACGTTTTTCAG
>Ga0302347_1000871_pt1 | contig 41439 bp, 37 predicted proteins | sample PhyWR1_FD_202178 | JGI IMG/M metagenome (GOLD analysis project Ga0302347, IMG submission 202178) | Leaf surface microbial communities from wheat plants in UC Gill Tract Community Farm, Albany, California, United States - DLSL W.R1 (v2)... | ecosystem: Host-associated > Plants > Phyllosphere >... | reverse complement strand
GGCGGGTCAGTTGTTTAGCTTTTAATATCAGGCATTTCGTACGACGTTTCGCTTTCATTGTCATGAAACATCCTAGAAAATCCCGTTCGCTTGCGCCGCTTAAAATCGGGGAATAGTCTCGGCCCATCGCTGCAAATCAGCGGTCGGGTTTAGTAGCCCGGTTTACTAGGCGCAATGCGTCACCTTAACGAGCCGTTTTATTCAGGCTCTGCTTTCTGGTGGCCGTGCGCAGGGCGCCTTCGGGTGCGCCGGGTTCCTAGTACACCGGTCTACTAACCTGCGTGCGGCTGCCACCCAATCGTTTAGTAGCGATAAGTGACAGCTCCTTTTAATGTACTAGGAGTCATCACGATGAAAAAGATCACCCCCGATCCCCCCGTTTTACCCCTCGATGCTGCTGACAGTAACAACCCGTTGCTGGATCGTGCCGCCACTGATCGTGCGCTCAATTACTACCTGCAAAACCATAAGCCTGTTCGCCCAATGGGCACGGCCATGCTGGCCATCCCGCACAGTGTCAATTCAGAAGCGGCCTTGGCCCAGGCGTCAGACTTGTTGCGCTGTGCAGGTGCCTGCGCGAATTAGGCGGGGAATGGCTTGAGCGGGCCTTCGCGCGATTTAGTGTTGTCGGTCATGCACCTAGTAGAGCTGGCCAGAGGTTATGTCGACATGTCGCTGGACACGCTGGTAACGCACTAAAGCAGCACGCGCCTGATTGGCGACAGGCGCGTCAATAGGCTTGCAGCCGGGTTACTGGCGGGCAAGTTTCAGCGTTTGGGTAAAGGTGCCGCCCGGATTGGGTTGCGAAGTCATTTCACCGCTAAACCCGGCATTTACCCGTGCTGCCAATAACGGCCACCACCGATATGCCGACTTCATGCTCTTGCCCGGCAACCACAATGCTGCCCTCGGTCTTGCCGCTTGCATGGGTGATGGTCAGTGATTCAGGTTGACTGGCGTGCGCGCCAAGGGGCAGGGCGATCAGCAGCAGGAGTAATGCTTGAGCAGAGATAATCATATACGGGCCTTTGATCCTGGTAGAGGAGGTGCAGCTTTATGAGCTGCACCGTAAAGGCTCGCGTCTGCATTTTGGCCCGACAGGGCTGATATGTGAGTGCTTGTGACAGGCGTAAGCAGAGCTATCAGCGGCCTTCTTGCAAGGCTGCGGCCGGAGCCTTGCGTTGAGCTGTCGCGTGCAAATCAATACCCAGGGCGTGCATCACCTTGATCACGGTTTCAAAGCGGGGTTTGGCACCCGGCGCAAAGGCTTTGTATAAACTGGCCCGGCCAAGGCCGGTGTGATTGGCTACTGTGCCCATGCCGCGGGCTTTTGCGACGTAACCAACCGCGCGGATAAGCTCGTCGGTGTCGCCTTCGGCCAGTACTTGAGTGAGGTATTCACTGATTGCTTCGTCAGTGTCCAGCAGTTCTGCCATATCAAAGGGCAGCAGGGTCGTGGTCATGTTAGATCTCCTTTACCATTTTTTTTGCCTGACGGATGTCGGCAGGCTGTGTGGATTTGTCACCCCCGGCCAGCAAAATCACGATCGAGACGTCGCGCAGGGTGAAATACACGCGATAACCCGCCCCGAAATCAATGCCAGTTCGGATACGCAATCACCCACGGATTTGAAGTCGCCAAAGTTACCGGCTGCCAGCCGGTCAATCCGTCGTGCGATGGCAATTCGTGCACGCATATCCCTTAGATTCAGCAGCCAATATGCAAAAGCTCTGGTTTGCTGTACTTCATGATTCATAGTCATTGTCTCCATATGGAGACAAACAGCAACTACTGTTTTGTGCTTGCATCCCTTGCTCCGATGAATGGTTGTGAGCGGCGCGATCCAGCGCATCGCCTGTCTCGGAAAAGACTAGCCACCAGAATTCATCGCAGCCGCGCACACATGTGAGCGGTCATGACAAGTATGCAGGTCACCCGGCTGGCAGGACCGGTGCGGATACATAAGCCAATGTCACAGCCCAGAAGCCAAGTGCCGCAAGGCTGACTCCAGCGCCGAGCATGCATACGCCGGTCCAGCCGCAGGTCGCATAAACCGCTGTGGATGCCAGAGCCCCCAAGCCGCTGCCAATGGCATAAAACAGCATGTAGCAGCCCACGGCGCGGCTGTGCGAGCCGGATCGGGCGTGGAAAATCATGCTCTGGTTGGTGACATGCACGGCCTGTGCGCCAAGGTCGAGGATGACAATGCCGATCACCAGCCACAACATCGACCAAGGCGTTAGCCACAGGGCAATCCAGGCCAGTATCAGCAACCCGAGTGACACACCGGTGGTCCTTTGTCCCAACCCTTTATCTGCCCAGACTCCTGCGCGTGAAGCCGCCAGCGCACCCACGACGCCGACCAGGCCAAAGGTGCCGATGGTGGTATGTGTGAACTCATAGGGCGCCTGAGTCAGAAGAAACACCAGCGCACTCCAGAAAATGCCCAGCACCGCGAACACAAACAGGGCGAGCATGCCGCGGACTTGCAGTACGCGATCGTTCCTGAGCAACACAAACATCGACAGCACCAGCCTGTGATAGGCCATCGGCGCTACCGAGGGGCGCTGTGTCGGCAAGACTTTGCACAGGATCAGGGCGAGTACCGTCATCACCAGTGCCGAACCCAGATACACCCAGCGCCACCCGGCCAGGTCGCAAATCACCCCGGCCACTAGCCGTGACAGCAGCAGACCGATAACAACCCCGCCCTGAACCGTACCCACCACCCGACCCCGTTCCTGCGGCGCAGATGCGGTGGCGGCGAAGGCAATCAGGCCCTGGGTCATGGCAGTACCCAGCAGCCCGACTGCCAACATGGCCAGCAGCATGATCGCCGGCGAGCGGCTAATGCCAAGGCAAAACAGCGCTGCAATCAATGCGCCTGTCTGGGCCAGCATCAAGCTTCGGCGGTTGAGTTGGTCACCCAGTGGCACGACCAGCAGTAATGCCAGGACACTGCCGATCTGTGTGGCGGTAATCATGCCTCCGGCCGCGCCCGGGTTGATGGCAAAGTCGGCAGCCACTTGATCCAGCAAGGGCTGAGCATAATAAACATTGGCCACGCTCAAACCGCTGGCGCAAGCAAACAGTGCAACCAGCCCGCGCGGGGTCGTTGCATGGCTCGGGTGATGTTGATCACTGTGCACGGGTAAACCTCTTGGTAGTCTAGTCTCTAATTAAGACTGGTTCCATTCTAGGTTGGCCAGTCTTAAAATGAAACTCGTTGCCCGAAAACACCCTGATATCCCGTTCAACAAGAGGAGCCTGCATGGTCAAGCCGCTTACTGATTCAGCACCAACCTGCCCGGTGGCCCGGAGTGTGGATTTGATCGGCGATCGATGGTCATTGTTGATTGTGCGCGACGCCTTCGATGGCGTTAGGCGTTTCGGGGATTTTCAGAGTGGTCTGGGCGTGGCGCGCAGCGTGCTCACCAACCGCCTGAAGCATCTGGTGCAAACCGGTATTTTCGAAGTGCGGCCCGCATCGGATGGCACTTCCTATCAGGAATATGTGCTGACGCCCAAAGGGCAGAGCCTGTTCCCGGTGGTCGTGGCGTTTCGCCAATGGGCCGAGCGGTATCTGTTCGAGGCCGACGAGGCGCGATCGCAACTGGTGGACACTGTCACAGGCCAGCCACTGGGCCTGATGCAGCCAGTAACTGTGCAGGGGCAGGTGATTGCCCCCGAGCAAACCCGGGTCAAAAAAAACCCGGTGTGACCGAAGTCACACCGGGAGTACTGCCAGCCAGCGCCTGGATATCGTGGGTCCTCACGCTGGCTGTTTGAACGCTTTGTGCTTTAGTCGCGTTCGATGGCCAGGGCTACGCCCATACCGCCACCGATGCATAAGGTGGCGAGGCCTTTTTTCGCATCACGCTTGATCATCTCGTGCAGCAATGTCACCAGCACGCGACAGCCCGAGGCACCGATCGGGTGGCCCAGGGCAATAGCGCCGCCGTTGACGTTGACCTTGCTCATATCCCATTCCAGCTCTTTGCCCACCGCCAATGATTGTGCGGCAAAGGCTTCGTTGGCTTCGATCAGGTCCAGCTGGTCGATGTTCCAGCCAGCCTTGCTCAGGCAAGCGCGGGTGGCCGCGACCGGGCCGATGCCCATGATTGCCGGATCGACCCCGGCGTTGGCGTAACCGGCCACGCGAGCCAGCACGGGCAGGCCCAGGGCCTTGGCCTTGTCGGCGCTCATCAGTACTACCGCAGCCGCTCCATCATTGATGGTCGAAGAGTTGCCGGCGGTGACGCTGCCGTCTTTTTTGAATGCAGGTTTGAGCTTGCCCAGGGACTCTGCGGTAATGCCGGCGCGGGGCTGTTCGTCGACTTCAAAGGACAGCGGGTCGCCTTTGCGCTGGGGGATCAGGATCGGCGTGATTTCGTCAGCGAAGCGCCCGGATTCGATCGCCGCACTGGCTTTGTGTTGCGAGGCGGCTGCAAAAGCATCCTGCTGCTCGCGGCTCAGTTGGTGTTTTTCCGCCAGATTTTCGGCCGTAATGCCCATATGGTAATCATTGAAGGCGTCCATCAAACCGTCGTGCAGCAGGCTGTCAATCATCTTTGCATGGCCCATGCGCAAACCGGTGCGTGCTGCGGGCAGCACGTAGGGGGCCAGGCTCATGCTTTCCATGCCACCAGCGATCACTACCTCAGCATCGCCGCAACGAATGGCCTGGGTCGCCAGGTGCAGGGCCTTGAGGCCCGAACCGCAGAGTTTGTTGAGGGTCAGTGCCGGGACCGTGTTGGGCAGACCGGCGAGGATAGATGCCTGACGTGCCGGGTTTTGCCCGCAGCCTGCGGTGAGCACCTGACCGAGGATCACCTCATCTACCTGATCACCCGTCAGGCCGGTTTGGGCCAGCAGTTGACGGATCACTGCAGCGCCAAGATCGGCTGCCGGAACAGTGGCCAGCGAACCCTGAAAGCTGCCAATCGCGGTGCGGGTGGCGGCAACAATAACGACTTCTTGCATCACATCTCTCCTGAAAAATGGGCGGCTCAAGCGAATTGCATTTCCGGGACATGGTCCGGGACGATCAACTTGCCTGCGGTCTTGCGCACGATCTCGTCAACGCTGACGCCGGGTGCGCGCTCCTTGAGAATAAAGGCGCCGTTATCGATCTCCAGATAGGCCAGGTCAGTCAGCACGCGCTTGATGCATCCTGCACCGGTCAGCGGCAGGCTGCAACGCGACAGCAATTTCGATTCGCCGTCCTTGGACGCATGGGTCATGGTGACGATGATATTGTCCGCACCGGCCACCAGATCCATCGCGCCGCCCATGCCCTTGACCAGCTTGCCGGGGATCATCCAGGAAGCGATATTGCCCTGTACGTCGACTTCGAATGCACCGAGTACGGTGAGGTCGATATGGCCGCCACGAATCATCGCGAAGGACTCGGCCGAAGAAAAAATCGATGCGCCGGTGCGGGCGGTAACGGTTTGCTTGCCGGCGTTGATCATGTCGGCATCGGCTTCACCGACCTTGGGGAAGGCACCCATGCCGAGCAGGCCGTTTTCCGATTGCAGCATGACTTCCATGCCTTCGGGGATGTAGTTGGCGACCAGGGTCGGGATACCGATGCCCAGGTTTACATAAAAGCCGTCCTGCATTTCGCGGGCGACACGCTGAGCCATTTGTTCGCGGGAAAGAGCCATGAAAGTTCTCCGTCAGAGCTGGGGGAAGGGGATCAGGCGCGCTCGGTGAGCTGTTCGATACGTTTTTCAAACGTGCCGCAAATGATCCGGTCGACGTAGATGCCGGGGGTGTGGATCTGCGTCGGGTCCAACTCGCCGGGTTCGACGATTTCTTCGACTTCGACCACGGTGATCTTGCCGGCGGTGGCAGCCAGCGGGTTGAAGTTCTGCGCGGTGTGGCGATAGATCACATTGCCGAAGCGATCAGCCTTCCAGCCTTTGACAATCGCAAAGTCGCCGGTGATGGACTCTTCCATCAGATAGGCACGGCCCTTGAATTCGCGGGTTTCCTTGCCGTCGGCCACCGGTGTGCCAACCCCGGTAGCAGTGAAAAACGCCGGGATACCGGCACCGCCGGCGCGCATTTTTTCAGCCAGGGTACCTTGCGGGGTCAGTTCAACTTCGATTTCGCCGCTCAACAATTGCTTCTCGAACAGGGCGTTTTCGCCCACATAAGAAGCGATCACCTTGCTGATCTGGCGGTCCTCCAGCAGTACGCCAAGGCCGAAACCGTCAACGCCGCAGTTGTTGGATACTACGGTGAGGTCGCGAATGCCCTGGCGCTTGATCTCGTTGATCAGGTTCTCCGGGATGCCGCACAGGCCAAAACCGCCGGCAATCACGGTCATGCCGTCCTTGAGCCCGGCCAGGGCCTCTTCGTAGGTCGCCACGCACTTGTCGAAACCAGCCATATGCACCTCTTTTATTATTTATGGGCTATGGCAGGGAGTGTTACTGCGTAAGATTGATTTGTTAAGTTGATTTTTAAGGTAGATTAATAGATAAAACAAATCAATCGCTGTGAGGCTCAGCACATGACCGTAAAACAGATCCGCGCTTTTTTCGCCGTGGCCCAAAGCCTGAGTTTTGCCGTGGCTTGCGAGCGCCTGCATTTATCGCAGTCAGCCCTGAGCCTGACCATCAAGGCCCTGGAAGAAGGCCTTGGCGGGCGCCTGTTCAGCCGCACCACGCGCAATGTGGCGCTTACCCCCGAAGGCGAATCTCTGCTGCCACTGGCCCGGCGCCTGATCGCCGAATGGGACAACGCCGAGGACGAGATGCGCCAGCGCTTCACCCTGCAACGCGGGCGCGTGACCCTGGCGGCCATCCCGTCGTTTTCGGGCAATCTGCTGCCCTCGATCCTGAAGAATTTCCGCGTGCGTTACCCCAAGGTCAATGTCACGGTCAACGACGTGATCAATGAGCAGGTGCTGGAGATGGTTCGCGATCGGCAAGTGGAACTGGGGGTGGCTTTCGAACCTGCGCGCGGTTCTTCGTTGACCTTCACCCCCTTGTATCTGGATCGTTTTGTCGCCGTGGTGCCGCGTGATTCCGAACTGGCCGGGCGCACCCTGATTGACTGGCAAACCTTGCTGCAACAACCCTTTATTACCCTGCAACGGCCTTCCGCCGTACGGGTGCTGCTGGAAGAACACTTGCAGGCGCGGCAGATGAAGTTGCCGGTGGAATTTGAAAGTCATCAACTCGCTACGGTGGGGCGCATGGTCGCCAGCGGCTTGGGTGTCAGCGTGGTCCCGGCCTTGTGCGCGGAGCAGATGCGCGAACTCGGCGCATGCTCCATCACCCTGCATGAGCCGGTGGTGGAGCGGGCCATAGGCGTGTTGACCAAGCCGGGTCATGAGCTGTCTGCGGCGGCCCAGGCGATGTTTGACACCTTGCTGGATGAGTGGCGTGTTTAGCCGCGCTAACGGGCAGGGTGACGGCGTTTCGCGCAGCTGCCGAACGTAGCTTCGCTCTACTCGTCAATGGCTACAGGGTGGAGTCGAGTGTCATGAAAAGAGAAGGCGCTGTCGGCCGAATCGCAGGCAAGCCAGTACCCACAGGTTTTGTGTCGAACACGAGTTTTGAGCACAACCGTGGATTTGTGGGAGCGGGCTTGCTCGCGATGCAGGCTACGCGGTTTTCCTGAGCATGCGCGTTGATGCCATCGCGAGCTGGCTCGCACCCACAGATTCAGCTCCCCTGTACCCGCCCCGGATAATTCATCACAAACTGCACATGAGCCTTGACCCCGGTGGCCAGGGTGGCATCGTCGGCAGTGAAGTAGGGGCTGTGGTTATTCGCCGCCTTGCTCATATCCTGTCCTTCAGGCGTGGCGCCCAAAAATACAAACAGGCCCGGGACTTTCTCGGCGTAGTACGAGAAGTCTTCGCTGGGCGACAGGGACGCCGGCAGCAACTGCACCTTGCCGGGCGCTGCCAGCTCCAGTGCCGGGACCATCGCCGCAGTCAACAGCGGGTCGTTGCTGGTGACCGGTGCATGGTTGACCAGCAGCAAATGGGCTTCGGTCTCATAGGCACTGGCGATGCCTTGCACCAATGGCGGCATTTTTTTCAGCAGGGTGTCACGCACTGCCGCGCTGTTGCTGCGGATGGTGCCGGTCATTTCCACGGTTTCCGGAATGATATTGGCCGCAGAGCCAGCATTGATGGTGCCGACACTGATCACCCCCATCCCCTGGGTCAAATCAGCCCGGCGGCTGACCAGGGTTTGCAGGCCATTGATAATGCCCGCACTGGCCACCACCGGGTCAACTCCGCTCCAGGGTGCCGAGCCGTGGGTCTGCTGGCCCTTGACGATGATGCGAAAGCCGTCGCTGCTGTTGAGTACGGTGCCGGCTTTGTAATACAGGTGCCCGGTGGGGTAGCCCGCCATCACATGCACGCCGAAAATCGCTTCGACCTTGGGTGAGTCGAGCGCGCCGTCGCGGATCATCGCTTGGGCGCCGATCAGGGTATCGCTTGCAAATTCGTCCACATCCGCCGCGCCTTCTTCGGCAGGCTGGAACAGGAACACCACGGTGCCTGCCACTTGATCGCGGTGCTCGCTCAGCACCTTGGCTGCGCCCAGCAGCATGGCGGTGTGGGTGTCATGGCCGCAGGCGTGCATCACCGGCACGGTCTTGCCCAGGCGCACGCCGGTGGCTGTGCTGGCATAGGGCAGGCCGGTCATCTCCTTGACGGGCAGGGCGTCCATATCGGCCCGCAGGGCCATCACCGGGCCGGGCAGGCCGCCCTTGAGCACGCCAACCACACCGGTCTTGCCCACCTGGGTGCGCACCTGCAAACCCATGCTCTTGAGTTGCTCGGCGACCAGAGCGGCAGTCTTGAACTCCTGATTGCCCATCTCCGGGTTCTGGTGAAGGGTGTGTCGCAAGGAAATGACCTGCGCATTCACCGCGGCAACGGCGGGGTTGACCCAACTGAGGTCTGCAGCCTGGCTGGTGCTGGCAGTCAGTGCGCTCAACAGCGCGAGGTACAGGGGAGCAGGGCGTAGACGGCTGAACATCATTGTTCTCTTGTTTGTTGTTTTTAGGGCGCACAGGGTAAGGCGTCGCCAGGCCCATATGCGCAACCGGCGGGCTAAAAGTGTGCGGTTACCGGACATTAGCCTAGGGTCCAATTGATCTGCCGGGGTGCCCATGCCTACTCTGGCATAAGTAACACCCATAATAATGACAACACCGAGTACCTTGCCGATGGATAGCCGCCTGCTGAGTGAGCGCAGTAGCGTGTTCCGACACGCCGACCCACATGCCGTGTCCGATTATGTGAACCAGCATGTCGGCCAGCACTGCATTGGCCTTTCCAGAACCACCCGGCCGCTGGCCAGCCTCAATCACCGCAAATTTGCCGAACTGGATCTGTGCCGTATCAGTTATGGCGGCAGTGTGCGCGTGACCTCGCCCGCACTGGAGACCATCTTTCACTTGCAGGTGCTGCTCAGCGGCAATTGCCTGTGGCGCGGCCCGAACCGCGAGCACCATCTGGTGCCTGGAGAGTTGCTGGTGATCAACCCGGATGATCCGGTGGATCTGACTTACTCCCGGGACTGCGAAAAGTTCATCCTTAAAATACCGGCCAAATTGCTTGAGTCAGTGTGTGACGATCAGCGCTGGCGACGGCCAGCGGGCGGTGTGCGTTTTATGCGCAATCATTACCGGCTCGATGAACTGGAAGGCTTTCTCGGTTTGCTGGGCATGGTGTGCCAGGAATCCGAGGCCAGCGACCCGCTGTTGCGGGTGCAGGAGCATTACACACAAATTGTCGGCAGCAAATTGCTGACCCTGATGCAGACCAATATCAGCCGTGAAAACCTGGCATCAGCCAGTGTCAGCATTGAGCGCATCCTCGATTACATCGAGCGCAGTCTCAAACAGGAAATCAGCGCTGAGGACCTGGCCGCGCAGGCCTGTATCAGCCAGCGTTCACTCTATAGCCTGTTCGAGCGCCAGTTGGGCGTGACGCCCTTGCAGTACATCCGCCAGCGCAAGCTGGAACGTATCCACGCCTGCCTGAATGACCCCAGTTGCACGGTGCGCAGCCTTACCGAGCTGGCGCTGGATTATGGCTTTGTGCATTTGGGGCGGTTTTCCGAAAGCTATCGGTTGCAGTTCGGTGAGCTGCCTTCGAGCACCCTCAAGCGCCGGAGTTGAGACTTGCATAAGGCTCCAACAGTGATCTGCACCCGTATTGCACTAATCGGATAGCGATTGGCAGTAAACGGATATTGCCCCTTGTATCGATTCCCTAACCTGACCCGGCCTGGATAATAACAACGGAGGCCCTGGCCATGTCCCTGGGTATCGATTACTTGAATGCCATGCTTGAAGACGACAAAGAGAAGGGCATCTACCGCTGCAAGCGCGAGATGTTTACCGACCCGGACCTCTTCGAACTGGAAATGACCCATATCTTCGAGGGCAACTGGATCTACCTTGCCCACGAAAGTCAGATCCCCAACGTCAACGATTTCCTGACCACCACCATGGGCCGCCAGCCGATCTTTATCGCGCGTAACAAGGCCGGTGAACTCAACGCCTTTCTCAACGCCTGCAGCCATCGCGGCGCCATGCTCTGCCGCCACAAGACCGGCAACCGCGCCAGCTATACCTGCCCGTTCCACGGCTGGACCTTCAACAACAGCGGCAAGCTGCTCAAGGTCAAGGACCCGAGCGCTGCCGGTTATCCCGAAGGCTTCAACTGCGAAGGCTCCCATGACCTGACCAAGGTGGCGCGCTTCGAGTCCTATCGCGGTTTTCTGTTTGGCAGCCTCAACCCCGAGGTCAAATCCCTGGCCGAGCACCTGGGTGAATCGGCGAAGATTATCGACATGATCGTCGACCAGTCTGCCGATGGCCTGGAGGTGCTGCGCGGTTCCAGCTCCTATATCTACGAAGGCAACTGGAAACTCACCGCCGAAAACGGTGCCGATGGTTACCACGTCAGTTCCGTGCACTGGAACTACGCCGCGACGCAAAACCAGCGCACCCTGCGCGAAGCCGGTGAAGAAATCAAAACCATGAGCGCCGGCAGCTGGGCCAAGGGCGGTGGCGGTTTCTACTCCTTCGACCACGGCCATTTGCTGCTCTGGACCCGCTGGGCCAACCCCGAGGACCGCCCGGCCTACGAGCGCCGCGATGAACTGGCCCGTGACTTCGGCCAGGCCCGTGCCGACTGGATGATCGAAAACTCGCGCAATCTGTGCCTGTACCCCAACGTGTACCTGATGGACCAGTTCAGCTCGCAAATCCGCATCGCTCGGCCGATCTCCGTGGACAAGACCGAGATCACCATCTACTGCATCGCCCCCAAGGGCGAGAGCAGCGAGGCGCGCACCAAGCGCATTCGCCAGTACGAAGACTTCTTCAATGTCAGCGGCATGGCCACCCCGGATGACCTAGAAGAGTTCCGCTCCTGCCAGACCGGCTACGGTGCAGGTCGCGGCTGGAATGACATGTCCCGCGGGGCCGAGCACTGGGTTGAAGGCGCCGATGCCGCCGCCGCAGAAATCGATCTCAAACCGCTGCTGTCCGGCGTGCGTACCGAAGATGAAGGCCTGTTTGTGCTGCAACACAAGTACTGGCAGGAAACCATGCTCAAGGCCGCCGCCGGTGAGCCACAGTTGATCCCTGTGGAGACCGTGTAATGAACAGCCTTTACCCAATTGTGCGGGACTTTCTGTACCGCGAAGCGCGTTACCTGGACGATGGCCAGTGGGATCAATGGCTGGAGCTGTACGCCGCCGATGCCAGCTTCTGGATGCCGTGCTGGGATGACAACGACAGCCTCACCGAAGACCCGCAAAGCGAAATCTCGCTGATCTGGTACGGCAACCGTGGCGGCCTGGAAGACCGCGTGTTCCGCATCAAGACCGAGCGCTCCAGCGCGACCATGCCGGACACCCGCACCTCGCACAACCTGAGCAATATCGAGATCGTCGACGAAGCCGACGGACTGTGCCGCGTGCGTTTCAACTGGCACACCCTGAGCTATCGCTACAAGACCACCGACAGCTACTTCGGCACCAGTTTTTACACCCTCGACATACGCGGCACACAGCCGCTGATCAAGGCGAAAAAAGTCGTGCTCAAGAATGACTACGTGCGTCAGGTCATCGACATCTACCACATCTGATCAACGCTGTGATGCGTGCTTGAGGGTGCCTGCGGGCGTCCGGGCCGGGCATTGCCTGCGAGGTACATTATGAGCTTTCAAATTGCGCTCAATTTCGAAGACGGGGTCACCCGTTTTATCCAGGCCAACAGCCAGGAAACCGTCGCCGACGCGGCTTACCGCCAGGGCATCAATATCCCGCTGGACTGCCGCGACGGCGCCTGCGGCACCTGCAAGTGTTTTGCCGAAGCCGGGCAATACGAGCTGGGCGATGAGTATATCGACGACGCTCTTAGCGAGGATGAGGTCAAACAGGGTTATGTGCTGACCTGCCAGATGCGTGCCGCCAGTGACTGCGTATTGCGGGTGCCAGCCTCTTCGGCTGTGTGCAAGACCCAACAGGCCAGTTATGACGCGGTTATCAGCGATGTCCGGCAGTTGTCCGAAAGCACCATTGCGCTGTCGATCAAGGGCGAGTCCCTGGGCAGCCTGGCGTTTTTGCCGGGCCAGTACGTCAACCTGCAAGTACCGGGCAGTGAACAAACGCGGGCCTATTCCTTCAGCACCCTGCAAAAGGATGGCGAGGTCAGTTTTCTGATCCGCAATGTGCCGGGCGGGCTGATGAGCAGCTTCTTGACCGGCGTCGCCAGGGCGGGCGACAGCATGACCCTGGCCGGGCCGCTGGGCAGCTTCTACCTGCGCCAGATCCAGCGGCCCTTGCTGTTGCTGGCCGGCGGCACCGGGCTGGCGCCGTTTACCGCCATGCTGGAAAAAATCGCCGAGCAGGGCAGTGCCCATCCGCTGCATCTGATCTATGGCGTCAGCAATGACTTCGATCTGGTCGAGCTGGACCGCCTGCATGCCCTGAGCGAGCGTATCGCCAATTTCAGCTTCAGTGCCTGCGTGGCCAACCCGCAGAGTCAGCACCCGCTCAAGGGCTATGTCACCCAGCATATCGAACCCTGCCACCTCAATGCCGGGGATGTTGACGTGTACCTGTGCGGCCCGCCGCCAATGGTGGAGGCGGTCAACCTGTATATCCGCGAGCAGGGCATCACCCCGGCCAATTTCTACTACGAAAAATTCGCCGCTGCGGCCTGACCCCCTTTTATACGAGGTTGCCATGAACAACAGATTCGACAACAAGGTGGCGCTGGTCACTGGTGCGGCACAGGGCATCGGGCGGCGGGTGTGTGAACGTCTGCTGGCCGAAGGTGCGCAAGTGATTGCAGTGGATCGCTCCGAGCTGGTTTTCGAGCTCCAGGGCGAGGGTGTGCTGGCCCTGACCGCTGACCTGGAGCAATACGCCGATTGCGCGCGGGTGATGGCGGCGGCGGTGGACACCTTCGGCCGCCTCGACGTGCTGGTCAACAACGTGGGCGGCACCATCTGGGCCAAGCCTTACGAGCATTACCAGGTCGAGGAAATCGAGGCCGAAGTGCGCCGCTCGCTGTTCCCCACCCTGTGGTGCTGCCATGCGGCGCTGCCGTACATGCTGGAACAGGGCAAAGGGGCGATCGTCAATGTCTCGTCCATCGCCACTCGCAGCATCAATCGGGTGCCGTATGGCGCAGCCAAGGGCGGGGTTAATGCGCTAACCGCCTGCCTGGCCTTCGAGAACGCCAAGCGTGGCATTCGGGTCAATGCCACCGCACCGGGGGGCACCGAAGCACCACCCCGGCGCATTGCGCGCAATGACGCAGAGCAAAGCCCGGACGAGAAGGCCTGGTACCAGCAAATCGTCGACCAGACCCTCGACAGCAGCCTGATGAAACGCTACGCCAGCCTCGATGAACAGGTCGGCGCGATCCTGTTTCTGGCCAGTGACGAAGCCTCCTATATCACCGGCGTCACCCTGCCGGTCGGTGGCGGCGACCTCGGTTGAAAGGCCGCTAATTCATATTTGACGGGAACACTGACATGACTCAAGTACTGATTGAAAGCCTGACCACCCTGATCGTCGACCTGCCCACCATCCGCCCGCATACCCTGGCGATGCACACCATGCGCAAGCAGACCCTGGTGATTGTGCGCCTGCGTTGCAGTGACGGTATTGAAGGCATCGGCGAGGCCACCACCATCGGCGGCCTGGCCTACGGCTATGAAAGCCCGGAAAGCATCAAGGCCAATATCGACGCGCACCTGGCGCCAATCCTGGTGGGCAAGCCGGCGGCCAATATCAACGCCGCCATGCAAAGCCTGGACAAGATTGCCAAGGGCAATACCTTTGCCAAATCCGGTATCGAAAGCGCGCTGCTCGATGCTCAGGGTAAGCGTTTGGGCCTGCCGGTCAGCGAGCTGCTCGGCGGCCGGGTGCGTGACAGCCTGGAAGTGGCCTGGACCCTGGCCAGCGGCGACACTGCCCGCGACATTGGCGAAGCCGAGCAGATGCTGGAGGCGCGTCGTCACCGCATCTTCAAGTTGAAGATCGGCGCCAACCCGCTGGAACAGGACCTCAAGCATGTACTGGCGATCAAAAAGGCCCTGGGCGACCGCGCCAGTGTACGTGTTGACGTCAACCAGTACTGGGACGAGTCCCAGGCCATCCGTGGTTGCCAGGTGCTGGGTGACAACGGCATCGACCTGATCGAGCAGCCGATTTCCCGGGTCAACCGCTCCGGGCAGGTGCGCCTGAACCTGCGCAGTCCGGCACCGATTATGGCGGACGAGTCCATCGAAAGTGTCGAGGACGCCTTCAGCCTGGCGGCGGACGGCGCGGCCAGCGTGTTCGCTCTCAAAATCGCGAAAAACGGCGGGCCCCGTGCGGTGTTGCGTACGGCGTATATCGCCGAGGCAGCAGGGATTGCCCTATACGGCGGCACCATGCTTGAAGGCTCGGTGGGCACCCTGGCGTCTGCCCATGCCTTTCTCACCCTCAAGCAACTGACCTGGGGCACTGAACTGTTCGGGCCGCTGTTGCTGACCGAAGACATCGTTACCGAGGCGCCGCAGTACCGCGACTTTGAGCTGCATATTCCGCGTACCCCAGGGCTGGGCCTGACGCTGGATGAAGAGCGGCTGACGCGTTTTTGCAGAGGCTGAATTTTCTACAACCCTGGGAGCGGGCTGAAATCGGATTTGTGATGCCACAAGACCTGTGGGAACTGGCTTGCCTGCGATGCAGGCGACTCGGTACATCAGGCCAATCGCGCTGATGCCATCGCGAGCAAGCCCGCTCCCACAGATAACAACCCACCTAAGCCCCCCATTTGTTCAAGGAGAATCCTATGCTTTTCCACGTAAAAATGACTGTAAACCTGCCGCTGGACATGGACCCGACCAAGGCCGCCAAGCTCAAGGCGGATGAAAAGGAGCTGGCCCGGCGCCTGCAACAGGAAGGCAAATGGCGCCACCTGTGGCGCATCGCCGGGCACTACGCCAACTACAGCGTATTTGACTTGGCCAGTGTCGAGGAACTGCACGACACCCTGCTGCAATTGCCGCTTTTCCCCTACATGGATATCGAGATCGAAGGGTTGTGCCGCCACCCGTCCTCGATCCATGCCGACGACCGCTAAGCCTCTCAAACCCTGGATAAAAACAAGACAAGGTGAGCCCCATGACCGTGAAAATTTCCCACACTGCCGACATTCAGAGCTTCTTCGAAGAAGCCGCAGGCTTTCGCAGCGACAACGGCAGCCCACGCCTGAAAAGCATCATTCTGCGTGTATTGCAGGACAGCGCCAAAATCATCGAAGACCTGGACATCACCGAGGATGAGTTCTGGAAGGCCGTGGACTATCTCAACCGCCTGGGCGGTCGCTCGGAAGCCGGGCTGTTGGTGGCGGGCCTTGGCATCGAGCATTTTATCGACCTGTTGCAGGACGCCAAGGACGCGCAGGCCGGTCTGCTCGGCGGCACCCCGCGCACCATCGAAGGCCCGTTGTATGTGGCCGGTGCCCCGGTGTTTGAAGGGCTGGCACGCATGGACGATGGCAGCGAAGAGGATGCCACCGTTATGTTCCTCGAAGGCCAGGTGCTGGACACCGAAGGCCAGCCGCTGGCAGGGGCCACGGTTGATGTATGGCACGCCAACACCAAGGGCACCTACTCGTTCTTCGACCAGAGCCAGTCCGGGTACAACCTGCGCCGGCGCATTATCACCGATGCCCAAGGTCGCTATCGTGCCCGCAGTATCGTGCCGTCGGGTTACGGCTGCGATCCGCAGGGCCCGACCCAGGAGTGCCTGGACCTGCTGGGGCGTCATGGTCAGCGCCCGGCCCATATCCACTTCTTTATCTCGGCCCCAGGCCACCGCCATCTGACCACCCAGATCAACCTGTCGGGGGATAAATACCTGTGGGACGACTTTGCCTATGCCACCCGCGAAGGCCTGGTGGGCGAAGTGCAGTTTCGCGACGACGGTGCCCGTGAGGTGGCGGGGCGTTATGCCGAGCTGAAATTCGACTTCCAGCTGCAACAGGCCGTTGTCCCGGCAGCCGAACAACGCAGCAATCGTCCGCGGGCCTTGCAGGACAGCTGACCGCCCAGCAACAGCTGAGCAACAGCCTGACGTGAAAGCGGGCACTGCGCGGGCCGCTAAAGCCTGCGCAAGCGCCTGAACACGGGGGCAAAAGCAGCGGCATGGTCTGTGCAATGTTCCTGAAAAACACTTCAGGAACCACCGCCATGCCTGCAACCCCCTCGAATAAACCGCGTTTTCGCCGCAGCCGCTTCTGGCAAGCCCTGACCCTGGCTGTCGTCAGCACCGGCTTGGCTGCACTGGCCCATGCCGATGACAGCGATGTGCCTTCGCTGGACGGTAAACGCATCGCCATCAGCATGACCGGCACCAGTCACTACTTCGATGTCAAAGCCTTTGAAGCGCAGGTGGCGGAGGTCAAACGCCTGGGCGGTACACCGATCACCCTGGATGCCGGGCGCAACGACAAGAACCTGGTGACGCAGCTGCAAACGGTGGTGACGCAAAAACCCGATGCGGTAATCCAGACCCTCGGCACCCTAAGCGTGATCGACCCCTGGCTCAAGCGCATCAGCAAGGCAGGTATCCCGCTGTTCACCATTGATGCACCGTCGCAATACAGCCTCAACAACACCACCTCGGACAATGTCGCCACAGGCAAAAACCTGGCCGCGCAACTGGTGGCCGACAGTGGCGGCAAGGGTAATATCCTGGTGTTCAACGGCTTCTACGGCGTACCGGTGTGCGCCATCCGTTATGACCAGCTCAAACTGGCGCTCAAGGACCACCCGGAGCTGAAGATCATTGACCCCGAGCTTCGCGATGTCATCCCCAACACCGTGCAGGACGCCTACAGCCAGGTTAGTGCCTTGCTCAACAAATACCCCAAGGGCAGCGTGACGGCGATCTGGTCTGCCTGGGATATTCCGCAACTGGGGGCGAGCAAGGCGCTGGTGGACGCCGGGCGCACCGAGATCAAGACTTATGGGGTCGATGGCACCCCCGAAGTGCTGGAGTTGCTTAAACGCAGCGACTCACCAGTGGGCGCGGTGGTGGCCCAGCAACCGGCCCTGATCGGCAAAACCGCGGTGCAGAACGTCGCCCGTTATCTGGCCGGGCAGCACGACCTGCCCAAGGAAACCCAGGTGCCGACCCTGCTCACCACCGCAGCCAACCTTGAGCAGGTGCAGAAACTGCGGGGCGATCAATGACGGTCCCGGCGCTGCATCTGCAAGGGATCGCCAAACGCTTCGGCCCCACTCAGGCACTGGATGGCGTGGATCTGCGAGTTGAACGTGGCTCGATCCACGGGTTAGTGGGGGAGAACGGTGCTGGCAAGTCGACCCTGATCAAGGTGCTGGCGGGTATTTACCGCGCCGATAGCGGCACCCTGACCGTGGACGGGCAGTCGTTTGCTGACCTAAACCCGCATCAGGTCGAAGCCCTGGGCGTGCATTTTATTCATCAGGAACGCCTGCTGCCGCCCGGTTTTACCGTGGGCGAGGCGCTGTTTTTCGGCCATGAGCTGCGGCGCGGGCCGTTTATTCGCCGGCGTGCCCAGGACCGTGAGGCGGCACGGCTGTTGCGCGAATACTTCGACCTGGAGTTCCCGCCGGGGGCGCTGGTGCGCGAACTGGACAGCGCCCAGCGGCAGGTCCTGCAGATCACCCGGGCCTTGCTGGCCAGACCGAAAATTCTGGTGTTCGACGAACCCAGCGTGTCGCTGGTCAAGCGCGAAGTCGATCAGTTGCTCGCCATCATCCGCCGCCTGCGCGATCAGGGCCTGACGATTGTGTATATCTCCCACTATCTGCAGGAAATCGAGAGCCTGTGCGATCAGGTCACCGTCTTGCGCAATGGTCGAGCTGTGGCAGTGGTTGATCCGCGTACCACCTCGATCGCGCACATTGCCCGGCTGATGGTCAATCGCGAGGTGGGGGAGATGTATACCAAACCTGTGGTGACTCCGGGTGAGGTGGTGCTGGAACTCAAGGGCCTGGGCGCAGGACTGGCCTATCGCGATATCAACTTGAGCCTGCGCCGGGGCCAGGTGCTGGGGCTGACCGGACTGGTAGGTTCCGGGGCCAAGGAGCTGCTTAGAAGCTTGTTCGGTCTGTTGCAACCTGAGGCTGGCAGCGTGCATTTGCAGGGCCGCATCACGCGCCTCACATCCTCCCGCGATGCCGTGCGCAAAGGCATTGCCCTGGTGCCCGAGGAGCGCTGCAGTCACGGGGTCGCACCGCAGCTGTCGGTGCTGGAAAACCTCACGCTGGCCGGGCTCTCGCGGTTCAGCCGCTGGGGCCTGCTGAACGCTGCGGCCGAGGCCCGCGAAAGCGACCAACTGATTGCCGAACTGGGGATCAAGACCGCCGGGCGTGATGCCGCGGTCCAGCAACTGAGTGGCGGCAATCAGCAAAAGGTCGCGCTGGGCAAATGGCTGGGGCGCGACTGCAAGGTGTACCTGCTGGACGAGCCCAGCGTAGGCATCGATATCGGTGCCAAGGTCGAGATTTATCGCCTGATCGGTCGCCTGGCGCAGCAGGGGGCTGCGGTGCTGGTGCTGTCTTCGGACCTGCCGGAGCTGATTGGTATCACCGACCGGATTGTGGTGATGCACAGGGGGACTGTGGCCGGTGAGTTTGATGCGCGGCAGGTCGACAGTGATCACCTGCTGGCCTGTGCCACGGGCGCGCGGGAAATCCCCGATCCATCCCTTGAATCCGAGCGGGAGCCTGACTATGCCAGCGTCTGAAATCCTCGCCCAGCCGTTATTCCGACGCCTGGGCCTGCTGCTGCTGCGCCGCGGCTCACTGCTGGGGTTTGTGGCGATTCTGGCGGTGTTCGCCGTGAGTGCGCCGAATTTCCTCAGTCCGGGCAATATCGCCAATGTGTTTGCCCAGTCGGCGATCCTCGGCATTCTCGCCTTTGGCCTGACTTGCGTGGTGATTGGCGGTGGCTCCAATGTGGTTTCCGGTGGCCTTGATCTGTCACTGGCGGCCAATCTGGGCCTGTGCGCGGCGGTCTACAGCAGCCTGAACAATGCCGGGCTACAGGGCTGGGAATCGATAGGCCTGACCTTGCTGTGCGGGCTGGCGGTCGGCGCCCTCAATGGTATTACCGTGGTGGTGCTGCGTTTGCCGCCGTTGCTGGCCACATTGGCAAGCATGAACCTGATTGCCGGGCTGGAGCTGGTGCTGACCCACAACAGCGTTTTGCCCACCGATTCGGCCCTGCTCGACATCCTGGCCAATGGCGAGTGGCTACAGGTGCCCGTACTGGCCTGGGTGCTGCTGGTGGTGGCGCTGCTGCTGGGCCTGCTGATTCAGCACAGCCCTTACGGGCTACGGTTGTACGCTGTCGGCGAGTATCCGGAAGCGGCACGGGCTGCCGGGCTGGGAGTGGGGCGGTATGTGTTTTCCAGTTACTTGATCGCCGGGTTGTGTGCGGCCACTGCAGCTTTTTGCTCGTCTGCGTATTTCAGCGGCAGCACCACCGGTTCCGGGGAGTTGCTGCTGTCGGTGGTGGCCATCGCTTTTCTGGGGGGGGTGTTTTCCCGGCGGCTGGTGGCGAACATTCCCGGTACCCTGCTGGCGACGCTGTTGCTGGGCTTTTTGATTAACGGTTTCCAACTGCTGAACATCGCCAGTTTCTGGGTCAACGGTGTGCAGGGGGTGCTGATTCTGTTGGTGGTGGCCATGTCCAGTGCCTTGCGCAAAGAGGAGGGCGGACTATGACCACGCTTGCAGCAAAACCCGTTTCACCGCTGTTTTTATCCCGTCTGCTACGGGGGATTCTGCCGCTGCTGATTGTGCTGATCGTGGGTTTTTTCGCCGTGGCCGCACCCGGCTTCTTGAGCCTTGGCAACTTGAGCAGTCTGTTACTGAACAACTTTGTGCTGCTGGCGCTGGTTGCCATCGGCATGACCTGGGCGGTGGCGGCGGGGGGCATCGATCTGTCGGTGGGCACCGCGGTGGATTTTGCCGCCCTGGCCTTTGTGGTGCTGCTCAATGGCGGCCACGGCCTGGCCATTGCCGTCCCGGGGGCCTTGCTGGCCGGAGCGCTGGTGGGCGGTTTCAATGCGGGCTTGATCGCCGGGTTGGGCATCACGCCGTTTCTGGCCACCCTGGGCACCCTGTTTATCGGCACCAGTGTGCAGCAACTGCTTTCTGAAGGTGGGCAGCCGATTTACATTGCGCAGAGTGTGTTGCCGGGGCTGACCGCTGTGTCGTGGCTGGGGCTGCCCTTGCCCCTGTGGCTGGTGCTGGGTGTGGCGCTTGCCTATGGGGTGATTCTGGCCCTCGGGCGCTTGGGGCGGGAGATTCTGGCGGTCGGTACTCAGGTGCAACTGGCGCGATATTCAGGGCTATCGATCCGTTCGATCAGCCTCAAGGTGTTTGTCGCCAGTGCATTGGCCTGCGCCGTGGCGGGGATTGTGCTCAGCTCCACGGTCAACGCCTATGTGCCGATGTCGGGTAATGGTTTTTTGATCAATGCCATCGGCGCGGTGTTTATGGGCACTACCTTGAGCCGCAGCGGGCGCGCCAATATCCCCGGCACGCTGCTGGGGGTGCTGTTTATCAATGTGATTGCCAATGGCTTGCTGCTGATCGGCTGGAATTTCTATTGGCAGCAGGTAGCGACCGGGGCGCTGATTTTGCTGGTGCTGGCATTCAGTTTTGCCAGTCGGCGGCTTCAGACGCTGTAGTTTTAATGTGGGAGCGGGCTTGCTCGCGATAGGGGCGACGCGGTGTTTCAGACTAACCGCAGCGATACCATCGCGAGCAAGCCCGCTCCCACAGAGGGTGTGATTTACCCGGTTTTCAGGTTGTTGCCAATCTGCCACAAATACAACGGCTCGGTCCCGTTCACCGTCCAGTCCCCGACAATCCGCGCCTTGTAAATCCACGGATTGTGGGACGCCGCGGTGCGCGCATTGCGCCAGTGGCGATCCAGCGCCTTGCTCACACTGACACCTGAGGCCCCCAGGGCATTGAACAGATCGCTGGTCGCTCGCAGGATCAATTCCGACACCACCACCTGGGCCTTGGACGTGTCGATTTCGGCATCGATATTGGCCTGGCGTTCGGCCTCGTCATCCCCGGCCTGACGTGCAATATAGGCCCGTTGCAGCGGCTCCGCTGCGCGCAGGGTGGTTGCTTCTGCGGCATACACCTGGGCCGATATCTGCCCGACCACTTGCAGAATTTGCGCATCGCCACTGGCGGTCTCGGCATTGCCGTGGCTGTACACCCGTTTGCGCTCACGCACCTCCTGCGCAATATCACGCTCCACCGCACGGCCGATCCCCGCCAGTACCGCCAACAACACAAGCTGGTAAAACGCGGTCTGGTATTTGAAGCGGGTCTCGAAGGGGATCACATGCTCGGCGCTCAGGGGTACATCGACATACACCGAGGTACCGCTGCCGGTGGTGCGCTGGCCAAAGCCGTCCCAGTCATCGCTCTGGGTCACGCCGGGATGACGGGCATGCACCAGGGCAATCACCTCGGCGCCGTTGTCCGAACGTTGGGCGTAGACATCGATCCAGTCCGCGAAGATGCTGCCGGTACTGTAGTACTTGGCACCGTTGAGCAGATAGTTGTCGCCCTGGGGGCTGACTTTGGTCAGCACTTCCCCGAGCTTGACCGCGCCGACTTCGGTCCAGCCATTGCCCACCAATTCGCCCGCTACAAAGCGTGCGAACCAGGCCCCGCGTTCCGCGCTGGGCGGGGCATTGAGGCGGTCTTCGACAAAAGCAAAATGGCCGCGCAGGGACTGCGGGATATTCGAATCGGCCTCGGCCAGTTCGATCAGCAGTTGGAACAACTGGGTGATGGAAGCACCGGCACCGCCGTACTCCACCGGCACCCGCACCGCGCCAAAACCTGCCTGCTTGAGCCAGCGCACGGGTTCATAGGGCAGTTCGCGAGCCTGTTCACGGCCGACATTGCCGGCGGCGATCTTGCGAAACAGCGGGCGGAAGCGATTGGCCAGGGCTTCGTAGTCGGTGCCCACGGACAGAGGTGATGCGGTCATGGCAATTCTCCTGAAAAGAACAAAGGTCCTGTGGTGGGTGGTTGCAGGGATTGTGCCGTAGGCGACAAGTCCGCAAAGCCTGGAGTTCGGCCTGGTCAACTGACTGCTGGCCAACAGTTGCAAGACAAGCTGTATGCAAATCGCACAGCAAGCTCACGCACCTCTCCTGTGGGAGCGGGCTTGCCCGCGATGCAGGCACCACGATCTTTCAGGTAAACCGCGTCGCTGCTATCGCGAGCAAGCCCGTTCCCACAAGGGTTCTCGCAGAGGTGTTAAACCGGCACGGCCTGTGCAACAGCACGTTCAAATGCCTTGCCGTGGAGTAATTCGATGTCCCGTGAAATTCGTCTCAATGCCTTCGACATGAACTGTGTCGGCCATCAATCCCCGGGTCTGTGGGCTCACCCCCGTGACCGTTCTTGGCAGTACAAGGACCTTGAATACTGGACCGACCTGGCCAAAATCCTTGAACGTGGCAAGTTCGACGGGTTGTTTATCGCTGATGTGCTGGGTATCTATGACGTGTATCGCGGCAATGGCGATGCGGCGATCCGCCAGGGCGCGCAGGTGCCGGTCAATGACCCGCTACAGTTGATCCCGCCCATGGCGCTGATGACCGAGCATCTGGGCTTTGGCCTGACCGCCTCGTTGTCGTTCGAGCATCCGTACCCCTTTGCCCGGCGCCTGTCGACTCTCGACCATCTGACCAAGGGCCGTGCAGGCTGGAATATCGTCACCTCATACCTGGAAAGTGGCGCCAAAAATATCGGCCAGCAGGCCCTGACCGAGCACGATGCGCGCTATGACTATGCCCAGGAATACCTGGAGGTTTGCTACAAACTCTGGGAAGGCAGCTGGGAAGAGGGCGCCATCCTGCGCGATCGCGAGCGCCGGGTGTTCAGTGACCCGAGCAAAATCCATGAAATCCACCATCACGGCAAACACTTCCAGGTGCCGGGGATTCATCTCTGCGAACCCTCGCCGCAGCGTACCCCGGTGCTCTATCAGGCGGGCGCATCGAGCCGCGGCAAGCAGTTTGCCGCCGAGCAGGCCGAGTGCGTGTTTGTCGCAGCGCCGTCCAAGGTGCTGCTGAAAAAAACCGTGGCCGATATCCGTCGCCGTGCTGCCGAGGCCGGACGTGATCCTTCGAAGATTCTGATTTTCAATCTGCAGACGGTGATCCTCGGCGAGACCGATGCACTGGCCAAGGCCAAGTTCGAGGAATACAAAAGCTATGTCAGCTACGAAGGCGCAATGGCCCTGATCAGCGGCTGGACCGGCATTGATTTCAGCCAGTTCAAACCTGAAGAACCGCTCAAGCATGTGCATACCAATGCCATTCAATCGGCGGTCGAAACCTTCTCCACGGCGGACCCGAACACCATCTGGACCCCCAACGCCCTGGCCGACTGGGTGGGTATCGGCGGCTTTGGCCCGCTGTTTGTCGGCAGCCCGGAAACCGTGGCCGACCTGCTTGAGGAGTGGGTGGCCGAGACCGATGTGGACGGTTTCAACCTGGCCTACGCGATAACCCACGAAACCTTTATCGACGCCGTGGAGCTGCTGGTGCCGGAGCTGCAAAAGCGCGGTGTATACAAAAAGGAATATGCTCCAGGCACCCTGCGCGAAAAGCTCTTTGGTGACGGCCCGCGCCTGGCAGACGGGCATCCAGGGGCAAGCTATCGCAACCTCGGTGAACTCAACCGCAGCCGCGCAGCAGAGCCTGCTTGAAAACAGGGGCTGGACACACGCAGGGTCTGTGACCGACCCTGCGTGCAGCGCTGAATAACTCCAGGAATGAGTGAATGACCTTAAGTGATGCGCCAACCGGACAGGCAACCCCTGCCATCCGCGAGGCCGATGTTCTGATTGTGGGCGGTGGCCTGAGCGGCGCCTTGTTGGCCATGCAACTGCTGCGTTTGCCCGGTGCCCGGCGCATCGTGGTGGTGGAGCCACGGCCTGAACTGGGCCGGGGCGAGGCCTACAGCGCCACCGAGTTGGGCCACACCCTTAACGGCAATGCGGCGCGCATGAGCGTCGAGCCGGATGATGCCGACGACCTGACCCGCTGGTTGCAAGCCCATATCGCCGACGGTGGCTGGCCCGAGTCTGCAGTGCAGCAGGTGCCGGTTGCCGAGCTGTTCCCGCCACGCGGGCTGTTTGGTGTGTATGCCCGCCAGCGTCTGGCGCAAGCGCAGGCAATCGGCGAAGCGAACGGTTCAAGCCTGAGCCATGTGCGTGATGAAGTGATTGATCTGCAAACCCTTGAGCAGGGTGTGGTTGCCACGCTCAGGGACGGTAGCCAGTGGCAGGCAGGTGCAGTGGTATTGGCCACTGGCATGTTCCCTGCTGCCCGTACGGCGCAGCGCCAGTCCAGCGGTTTGAATGCGGCGGCGCTGGATCCGTGGAATGTCGAGGCCATGCGTGCGTTGCCGGTGGATGCCCGGGTGCTGATCATCGGTTCGGGGCTGACCATGGTCGATGCCCTGGAGTCGCTGAGCCAGGCAGGGCATCGCGGGCCGATCGAAGTGTTTTCCCGTCACGGTTTGTTGCCCCATGTGCGCCGTCAGCCACCGGCCTGGGACGATTTTCTGAGCCTGGCCCCGCACATTCGCAGCCCCTTGCAGTTACTGCGTGAACTGCGTCGTCAGTGTGCCCTGGCGCAGGCGCAGGGGATCGACTGGCAGGCACCGCTGGACACCGTGCGCGTGCACATCGCCCGGCTCTGGAGTCAGGCCAGTGATGTGCAGCGCCGTCAGTTTGTGCGCCATGTGCGGCCCTGGTGGGAAAGCCATCATCATCGTTCGCCGCCCCAGGGTGATGCCTTGCTGCAACGGCTGCTCGCAGAAGGGCGGCTGATAATCCGTGCGGCTTCGCTGCAAGGGGTGGATACCTCGGGGCCACGGATCAGGCTGCGCTACCGTGGGCAAACCGAGGCGGTGTGGGTTGAAGGCGATGGCCTGATCAACTCCACCGGCATCGAGTACGACTGGCGCCGGGTGGACAAGGCTTTGCCTCGGCAATTGCTGCAACGCGGGCTGGTGTTGCCGGGGAATCTGGGGCTGGGGGTTGCTGCGGATGCGGGTGGCGCAGTGTTGAATGCGCAAGCCGAACCTGCACAACGCTTGTTTGCCATGGGCCCGCCGTTGCGCGGTATGTGGTGGGAGAGCACGGCGGTAACTGATGTGGCCTTGCAGGCCAAGGCATTGGCTGGGCGCTTGGTGGCGCTGTAACCCTCACCCTAACCCACTGGGTTAGGGTTGCTTTGTCGGACATAGAATCGGACATCGACAATGGCCATATCTATCCCCTTTTGGCCTGCCTCCCTCTATGATCGTGCCGGGCTCTCGGCAAGAATCAACCACGTCACTCAATAACAACAAACCTTTTCGTCCTTGCCCTTGGCCATTTGCAGGCCGCTGCCGTGTACAGAACATAACAACTATCGATCTCACGCCGAACCCGGGGAACTGATCCATGGACACGATGAAACGCTTACTGGGCGCCACTGTTTGCGGGCTGACGCTGCTGGCCAGCGCTGTACAGGCCGAACAGCGCGAACTGCGGGTCTACAACTGGGCTGACTATATCCTGCCGTCGGTGCCCAAGGATTTCGCCAAACAGACCGGCATCAAGGTCACCTGGGATTCCTTCGACACCAACGAAGCCCTGGAAGCCAAGCTGCTGACCGGCAACTCCGGCTATGACCTGGTGGTGCCGTCCAACCAGTTCCTCGATACCCAGATCAAGGCCGGTGTATTCCAGAAACTGGACAAGTCCAAGCTGCCCAACTGGCAGCATCAGGACCCGGCCCTGCTCAAGTTGCTCGACACCAATGACCCCGGCAACCAGTACGCCGTACCCTATATGTACGGTACGGTGCTGATCGGCTTCAACCCGGCCAAGGTCAAGGCCGCACTGGGGGAGAATGCGCCGGTGGACAGCTGGGACCTGGTGTTCAAGCCCGAGAACATGGCCAAGCTGAAATCCTGCGGCGTGGCGATGCTCGATTCGCCTTCGGAAATCCTGCCGTTGGCCCTGCACTATCTGGGCCTGGACCCCAACAGCCAGAACCCCGCCGACTATGAAAAAGCCAAGGCGCTGATGCTCAAGATCCGCCCCTATGTGACCTATTTCAACTCGGCCAAGTACATGACCGACATTGCCAACGGCGACATCTGCGTGGCCATCGGTTACTCGGGCAGCTTCTACCAGTTCGGCAATCGGGCCAAGGAGTCGGGTAACGGCGTGGTGGTGGATTGGCGCTTACCCAAGGAAGGTGCGCCGATCTGGTTTGACACCTTCGCCATCCCTAAAAGCGCGAAAAATGTCGAGGAAGCCCACGAATTCCTCAATAACCTGCTGGAGCCAAAAGTGATCGCCGGGATCAGTGACTTCCTCGGTTACCCCAACGCCAACAAGGACTCCCTGGCGCTGATCAACAAGGACATCACCGGCAACCCCAACCTGACCCCGACCAGCGAAGCGCTGAAATCCCTGTATGTGGTGCAGCCGTTGCCGCAGAAAATGGAGCGGGTACGCACGCGGGTGTGGACCAGTATCAAGTCGGACAAGTAACCCCACGGGGGTAGTGCATGGGGGTTATCGTCAAGTACCGGCCAGGTTTCTACACTGGCCTCACTTAATCGAACGACGAGAATTGCACCATGCGTATCCGTGAGCTTGGCATCACCATCGGTTCGGGCACTCCGGGCGAGTACAACGCCATTACCGATGTGCCCGGTGTGCGAGTAGGTCATCACACCCTCAACGCACAAACCGATGACGTTTCCATCCATAGCGGCGTGACCGTGATTGAACCACGGGCCGGTGCCACCCATCTGCAACCGTGCTTTGCCGGCGTGCATGTGCTCAATGGCAACGGCGATGCCACGGGGCTGGAGTGGATTCGCGAGGCGGGGTTGCTGACTTCGCCGATTGCCTATACCAACACCCACAGCGTCGGCGTGGTACGTGATGCCCTGGTGGCGGCCGAGCGCGAGCTGGGCAAGCAGCACACCTACTGGTGCATGCCCGTGGTGCTGGAAACCTACGACGGAACGCTGAACGATATCTGGGGTCAGCACGTCACCGCTGAGCATGTGCACCTGGCTCTAGAGGACGCCAAGTCTGGCCCTGTTGCAGAAGGCAATGTCGGTGGCGGTACGGGGATGATCTGCCACGAGTTCAAGGGCGGTATCGGCACTTCTTCGCGGGTACTGAGCGAGGAGCAGGGCGGCTGGACCGTGGGCGCGCTGGTACAGGCCAACTACGGTGTGCGTGAAGCCTTGCGGGTGGGCGGTTATCCGGTGGGTACGGTGCTGGATGATGTGCCGTCACCGTTTAAAAGCACGAAGAATGTGGGCGTGCCGGGCATGGGATCGATCGTGATTACCATTGCTACCGATGCACCCTTGTTGCCCCATCAATGTACCCGTCTGGCGCAGCGTGCCAGTGTGGGGCTGGCGCGGGTTGGCGGCGGCACGGAAGATTCCAGTGGCGATATTTTCATTGCCTTCGCGGTGGGCAACAGCAACCTGCCGGCGGCCAACTTCGGCCATCCGGGTGAGCCGACTACGGCATTGAACATGGTCAATAACGATTATATCTCGGCGCTGTTTGTGGCAGCGGCGGATGCAGTTGAAGAGGCGATTCTCAACGCCATGCTGGGCGCTGATGACTTGAGCGGCTGTGGCAACACCGTACTGGCGCTCAAGCCTGAGCGGTTGCTGGCGGCGTTGCAGCAGGTGGGGTGGAAAGCAGCCTGAACTTTGCTTTTGTGGGAGCGGGCTTGCTCGCGATTGCATCACCGCGGATCTTCAGGTAAACCGCGTCGTATGCATCGCCGGCAAGCCAGCTCCCACAGGTTTTGTGTGATGCCAGTCATGCATTAACAGACAAGCATTTTTGTGGCGTTTCCCTTACAGCTTCGGCAACTGCCCGACCCGGGCCATCATCTCGGTGACGATCTGCAGGTCCAGCATAAATTGCTCCACGGTCTTGAACTCGTTGTCGGTATGCCCGGTGTATTTCACATCAGGCATGGCCAAACCGAATTGCACGCCGTTGGGCAGTTCATGCACCGAGGTCGCACCGGCCGAAGTGCCGAACTTGTGTTCCATGCCCAGGTTCTCGCTGGCTACCGCCAGCAGGGCCTTGACCCACTCACCCTCGGGGTTGCGGTACATCGGCTCGGCAATCGAGTACTCGAAACTTACCGGTACCTGCTTGCTCTTGCCCCAGGCTGCCAGCTTTTCGGCAATTTGCGCTTTCAGTGCTTCAGGGGACTTGCCCTTGGGTACGCGCAGGTTGACCGCCAGCTTGAGGGCCTTGTCATCCAGGCCGACAAAGGTCAGTGAGGTGGTCAGCGGGCCCATAAAGTCATCGGCAAACCCGATCCCCAGTTTGCCACCCTCGTAGTCCAGGCCCCAGTTGTCGGCCGCATAGTGCGCAGCGTCAGTAATGTGGTTGTGTTTGAGGGCAATCGGGCCGTCGACGCTGCTGATAAAGTCGAGCATCCGTGCTACCGGGTTAACCCCGGACTCAGGCTCGGAGGAGTGGGCGGAAACCCCGGTAACGGTCAGCACGACATCCTTGCCGACGACCTTGGCGTTCACTTCAAAATTGCTACCATTGCGTTTGGCATACTCAGCACCGGCCTTGTTCAGGCTGGCAGCCAACTCGGCTGGCTTGTCGGTGACCAGCGTGGCGACCGAAGTGGACGGGATCTGGTTGGTGGCCATGCCCCCGGTCAGCGAGATGATTTCCGCGCCCTGACCTTCGCCCTTGCGCCGGGCAAAGCTGGCCATGACGGTGCCGTAGCCTTTTTCGGCAATCACTACCGGGTAGCCGCCATCCAGCGCCAGGTTGTAGTTGGGTACCGGGTTGTGTTCAAAGTAGTAAGGGATGGCATCACCGGAGGTTTCTTCGGTAGTGTCGATCAGCAGCTTGAAGTTACGTGCCAGTGGCAGCTGTTCTTCCTTGATCACCTTCATGGCGTACATCGCCACTACGATGCCGTTTTTGTCATCCTCGGTGCCACGCCCGTACATGCGGTCACCGATCAGGGTGACCTTGAATGGATTGAGCTTGGTGCCGTCCTTGAGTACCCAGTTTTCCGGGGTCACAGGTACTACGTCAGCGTGGGCGTGAATGCCCACCACTTCATCGCCTGCACCTTCGAGGGAAACCTCATAGACGCGGTTGTCGATATTGCGGAAGTTGAGGTTGAAGGCCTTGGCCAGGTCCTTGATCTTTTCGGCAATCTTGAGAAATTGCGGATTCTCGTACTGGGGCACGTCGTCCAGGTTGACGGTGGGGATGGCTACCAGTTCACGCAGGGTTTCGGTGGCCGCCTTGCCGTATTTGAGGCGGGTGTAGAGCCCCAGCAAACGATAGATTTCGTTCTGCTGGTCCGCAGTCATGGCCTTGTGGTCGAGGAAGGCACTGATGGTCGGGCCCAGGTTATCGTTTTTCGCCAGGTCACTCTTGCCCAAAGCCCCGAGAAACTGACGGAAGTCAGTGACCTGGGTGTCGCTGAAGGTCTTGAGGATAACGGCACTCTGTTGCGGGGTGATGGTGGCGTAGGCTGCGCTGCTGAACGCGGTAATACTGGCCAGCAGCATGGTTGCTGCGGCCAGTTTTTTCAGTGAAAAATCCATTGCGGGGGGCATTCCTTTGCAGGCAGTTGGTTTGAAATATCGAATAAATGAAACAAGACATTTCAAACTTACACTGCGAGCCAGGGCAACGTCAGGTACTTTTTATTCTTGCGCCTGCAAAAACAGCGAGAACAGTTCGGACTGTGACTTGATTCCCAACTTGCTGTACATGTGCTTGCGGTGCACCTTGACGGTCTCGGCAGAGATGGCCAGCTTGCGGGCAATTTCCTTGTTCGAACAGCCACTTAGCAGCAACAGGGCGACTTCCATTTCCCGTGCGGTCAGCGGCGTGGTCAATTGTTCGGCAGCGGCTTCCAGGCGGCTTTGCCAGTTGGCGGGCTGCTCCGGTGCCTCCTTGGGTTCGCGCTCAAAGGTCAGGCGTTGACGCATCAGTGCCGCCACCCAGGGCTGCACCAGCCCCAGCAATGCGCTCTGCTCCAGGTTAAAGCGGCACTGGTTGCCCAGTGACAGGCTGAGGGTGCGCTCAGGGTCGAGTTGCACATTGATATGCACTTCGTCGGTGACGATATTCAGGCGGAAGTAGCGCTGATAGTAATCGGTCTGCTCAAAGCATTCCGGGGCCACGTCTTGCAGGCGAAACAACCCGCTGCGCGGTGACTCGCGGTTGGCGATATAGAAGGGGTCGAGCAGGTACAGGCCCTTGAGGTAGTCCTGAAACAGCGAGTCCATGCCGCCGTCTGCGCCGGGGGACTCAGCCAGCACCCGGGGTTTGCCCGCGCTGTAAATCAGCACCACCCAGTTGTCCACGGGCACATAACGGCCCAGCAAACGCACCAGGGCGGTCCAGAAGTTGGGCTGGTCAAGGGTTTCGATCACTCGGCCCATCGCGTCATGCCAGGCCACATCCTGCAAGGTCAGATTCATCTCGCTACCCACTGGGTGTTACCCCATCGAAGTCATTTATTGGCGCTGTGCCGCGTACCATACTCGGCTCATCCCACCCGGCAAGGATTCGAGATGAAGATTGAACTGGTGCAACTGGCAGGCCGTGACGGCGACACCGCTTATAACCTGTCGCGCACACTGAACGCCATCGTCAACTGCGCTGACGATACCGATCTGCTGATTTTCCCTGAGACCCAACTGACCGGTTTTATCGGTGGCCAGCGCCTGGCGCAGGTTGCCGAGCCCTTGACCGGGCCGACCCTGCAAGCTGTTTTGCAGGCCGTGCGCGAGCGTGGGGTCAGTGTGGTGGTGGGCATTGCCGAAAATTACCACGGCACCTTCTACAACACCTCGGTACTGGTGACGCCCGAGGGGATTGCCTTGCAGTACCGCAAGACCCATCTGTGGCCTACCGAGCGTGGCGACTTTTGCCCCGGCGACCGATTTACCACCGTGCTCTGGCAGGGCGTGCGGGTTGGCCTGCTGATCTGCTATGACATCGAACTGCCGGAAACCGCCCGCGCCCTGGCGCAACTGGGCGCCGAACTGATCATTGTCACCAACGGCAATATGGACCCCTACGGCCCGGTGCATCGCACCGCGATCATGGCCCGCGCCCAGGAAAACCAAGCATTTGCGCTGATGGTCAATCGCGTCGGGGCAGGTGATGACGCCTTGGTGTTTGCGGGTGGCAGCATGGCGGTCGACCCGTTCGGGCGGGTGCTGTTTGAGGCCGGGCGTGAAGAGATGCGCCAGGTGGTCGAACTGGATTTCGATCAGCTCAAGGCGGCCCGCCGTGAATACGACTACCTCAAGGATCGCCGTTTGCAGCTGTCGGGTGAACAGCTCGAACAGGCCGATGGGCGTCGCGAACTGTTGATCGGAGCCCGTCCATGAAGACTAAAAACGCCATGGGCCTGGCGCTGGCCACGCTGTTCAGTTGCGGCCTGGTGCAGGCGGCCGAACCGCAGGTGAATATCTACAACTGGTACGACTTTATCGCCCCGGATACGATGAAAAACTTCCAGGCCCAAAGCGGTATTGGCTCCAGGTACGACGTGTTTGACAACAGCGATGTAATGCAAAGCAAGCTTATGGCCGGGCGCAGTGGTTATGACGTGGTGGTGGCGACCGGAGACCTCCTGCCCAACCTGATCAAGGCCGGGGTGCTCAAGGAGCTGGAGCCTGCGCAGTTGCCCAATCGCTTACACCTGGACCCGGCGATCCTGGCCAAGATGCAAAGCAACGATCCGGGCAATCGTTATGCCGTGCCCTATCTGTGGGGTACCACCGGTATTGGCTATGACGTCGACAAGGTCAAGGCGGTTCTGGGCGCGGATGCACCGGTGGATTCCTGGGATTTGATCTTCAAACCCGAGAACCTGAGCAAACTCAGCCAGTGTGGCGTGGCGATGCTGGACGCTCCCGGCGAGATCATCCCGATTGCCCTGCATTACCTTGGGCTGCCTTACAACAGTACCAACCCCCAGGACTACCAGAAGGCCGAGGCGTTGTTGCTCAAATTGCGGCCTTATATCCGCTACTTTGACTCGTCGAAATTTATCACTGACCTGGCCAATGGCAATGTCTGTGTGGTGGTGGGCTGGGCAGGCGGGGTACTGGATGCCAAGGCTGCCTCGAAAGAGGCCGGTAATGGGCGCAGCATTCGCTACAGCATCCCCCGGGAAGGTGCGCCGATCTGGGTGGAAAGCATGGTGTTGCTCAACGACGCGCCCAATCCGCAACAGGGGCTGGCGTTTATCGACTATATGCTGCGTCCGCAGGTGATTGCGCAGACTTCCACATACTTGCGTTATCCCAATGCCAACCGGGATGCCAAGGCGCTGATGGATGAGCAATTGCGTAACAATCCGGATATTTACCCGGACGAGAAAGTGATGGCCACCTTGTTTCCGCTGGAGCCGTTACCGCTGAAACTTGAGCGGGTGCGTACGCGGGTGTGGAGCAAGGTTAAAAGCGGTACGTGATACGCATAGTTTCAGTTATAAGAAAATGCCGGATATGTACCCGGTGGATCAGTTACTTACACCTAAATGACGCGCCTGCCGCCAATCAGGCGCGTGCTGCCTTAGTGCGTTACAGCGTGTCCAGCGACTTGTCGACATAACCCTTGGCCAGCTCCACCAGGTGCAGGGTCGACAACACCAAATCGCGCGCGGGCCCGTTCAGGCCATTCCCCGCCTCATTCGCACAGGCACCCGCACAGCGCAACAAGTCTGACGCCTGGGCCAAGGCCGCTTCTGAATTGACACTGTCCGGGATGGCAAACATGGCCGTGCCCAACGGGCGAAAAGGCTTATGGCCTTGCAGGTAGTAATTGAGCGCACGGTCAGCGGCGACACGGTCCAGCAACGGGCCGTTACTGTCAGCAGCATCGAGGGGTAAAACGGGTGGGTCGGGGGTGATCTTTTTCATGGCGTAACTCCAGATGCATCCAAAGGAGCTACCACTTGCCGCGACTAAACGAGTGGGTGGCAGCCGTACGCAGGTTAGTCGACCGGTGCATCTGGAAACCGGCGCGCCCGAAAGCGCCCTGCGCACGGCCACCATAAAGTGGAGGCCAAAAAAAGCGCCTCACTAAAGGTGGCGCTGATGCGCCAGATGACAAACCGGGCGACTAAACCCGACCGCTGATTTTGCAGCGATGGGCCGAGACTATTCCCCGATTTTAAGCGGCGCAAGCGAACGGAATTTTCTAGGATGTTTCACGGGAATGAAAGCGAAACGTCGTACGAAATGCCTGATATTAAAGGCCAAATGCCAGCCACGATCTTGTAGCCGCTGCCGAGGAACGAAGACTGCGTTCGAGCGTGAAGCGCGTCATAAAACCTGAGTCCGGGGTTTACCAGATGCACCGCAGCGTGCGGTTTTACGACTGCTGCGTCGCAGTGGCGCACCAAACCGAACGCAGCCTTCGTTCCTCGACAGCTGCTACAGGGAGGGCTGCGCGTACTCCACCAAACAGGCCGGTCGGCCACCTCGGGGTGCGGTGCTTTTGATCTGCCTGCCCTCCCGGAAGGCCGTACGATGGGGCGAGGACCTTTTGGGCGCCCACCCTTGGAATAGCGCCAGAATGCCCCACTCTATTAATAGAAGCGATGGCGCTTGGCTCACGACCTAGCCGACCGTCTGTTAGAATCGCGCTTTTATGACGGTGTGCAGCCATTAACAGCACATCCGCAATCCTGATGATGAGCGCCAACGCGCGAAGAGAGCCCGAATGACCGTCACCCTCAAAACCCCCGAGGACATCGCAAAAATGCGTGTCGCCGGCAAACTGGCCGCCGAAGTCCTGGAAATGATCGCCGAGTACGTCAAGCCCGGCGTGACCACCGAAGAGCTGGACCGCATCTGCCATGACTATATCGTCAATGTGCAAAACGCCATCCCTGCTCCGCTCAACTATAAAGGCTTCCCCAAGTCGATCTGCACCTCGATCAACCACGTGGTGTGCCACGGCATCCCGGGCGACAAGGTACTGAAAGACGGCGATACCCTGAACATCGACGTAACCGTGATCAAAGACGGCTACCACGGCGACACCAGCCGCATGTTTCACGTCGGCAAGGTACCGGTATGGGCCGAGCGCCTGTCGCAAGTGACCCAGGAATGCATGTACAAGGCCATCGAAATCGTCAAGCCAGGCTGCCGCCTGGGCGATATCGGTGAAGTGATCCAGAAGCATGCTGAAAAGAACGGCTTCTCGGTAGTACGCGAATTCTGCGGCCACGGCATCGGTAAGGTGTTCCACGAAGAGCCGCAGATCCTGCACTACGGCCGCGCTGGTACCGGCATGGAGCTCAAGGCTGGCATGACTTTCACCATCGAGCCCATGATCAACCAGGGCAAGGCCGACACCAAGGTGCTGGGCGACGGCTGGACCGCCATCACCAAAGACCGCAAGCTGTCCGCACAGTGGGAACACACCCTGCTGGTAACCGACACCGGCTATGAGATTTTCACACTGCGCAGTGATGACACCATCCCGCGCGTTTCGGCCTGATACTTGCGTGTTTTGACCGTTTAAACAGTTATCCCAAGACAGGAATGCCAATCGATGCCGCAGGTGGATCCAGAACTTTTTGACCGCGGCCAGTTCCAGGCCGAACTGGCATTGAAGGCAAGCCCCATTGCCGCTTTCAAAAAGGCGATCCGCCAGGCACACGAAGTGCTCGACGACCGCTTCAAAAAGGGGCGCGATATACGCCGCCTGATCGAAGATCGTGCATGGTTCGTCGATAACATCCTGCAACAGGCGTGGGATCAGTTCAGCTGGAGCGACCAGGCCGATATCGCCCTGGTCGCCGTCGGTGGCTATGGCCGTGGCGAACTGCACCCCTACTCCGATATTGATCTGCTGATCCTGCTGGACAACGCCGATCACGAAATTTTCCGCGACTCCATCGAGCGCTTCCTGACCCTGCTCTGGGACATTGGCCTGGAAGTAGGTCAGAGCGTGCGCTCGGTGGATGAATGCGCCGAACAAGCCCGGGCCGACCTGACCATCATCACCAACCTGATGGAAAGCCGCACCGTGGCTGGCCCCGAGCATTTGCGCCAGCGCATGCTGGATGTCACCAGCACTGCCCATATGTGGCCCAGCAAGGACTTTTTCCTGGCCAAGCGCGCCGAGCAAAAGGCCCGCCACCACAAGTACAACGACACCGAATACAACCTGGAACCCAACGTCAAAGGCTCGCCCGGCGGCCTGCGTGATATCCAGACCATTTTGTGGGTTGCCCGCCGCCAGTACGGAACCCTGAATCTGCGCGCCCTGGCGGGCGAAGGCTTTCTGGTAGAAAGCGAGCACGCCCTGCTCGCCTCTTCCCAGGAGTTCCTGTGGAAGGTGCGCTACGCCCTGCACATGCTCGCCGGGCGCGCCGAAGACCGCCTGCTGTTCGACCACCAGCGCAGTATCGGCGAGTTGCTCGGTTTTGCCGGGGAAGACGCCAAGCAGACCATCGAAAACTTTATGCAGCAGTACTACCGAGTGGTCATGAGCATTGCCCAGCTCAGCGACCTGATCATCCAGCACTTCGAGGAGATTATCCTCGCCCCCGAAGACGAAGCGCCGCCAACGCCTTTGAACTCGCGCTTCCAGTTGCACGATGGGTATATCGAAGCCACCAGCAACAACGTCTTCAAGCGAACGCCGTTCGCCATGCTGGAAATTTTCCTGCTGATGGCCCAGCACCCAGAAATAAAGGGTGTGCGCGCCGATACCATTCGCTTGCTGCGTGAACATCGTTACTTGATTGACGACGAGTTCCGTAAAGACATCCGCAATACCAGCCTGTTTATCGAGCTGTTCAAGTGCAAGATCGGCATTCACCGCAACCTGCGCCGCATGAACCGCTACGGCATTCTCGGGCGCTACCTGCCCGAATTCGGCTTTATTGTCGGGCAGATGCAGCACGACCTGTTCCATATCTATACGGTCGATGCCCACACCCTGAATCTGATCAAGCACCTGCGCAAATTGCAGTACACGCAGGTGTCAGAGAAATTCCCGCTGGCCAGCAAACTGATGGCCAAGCTGCCCAAGCCCGAGCTGATTTATCTGGCCGGGCTGTACCACGACATCGGCAAGGGCCGCCATGGTGATCACTCCGAAATCGGTGCCGTGGATGCCGAAGCCTTCTGCATCCGTCACCAACTGCCACAGTGGGACACGCGCCTGATCGTCTGGCTGGTGCAAAACCACCTGGTGATGTCCACCACTGCCCAGCGCAAGGACCTGTCCGACCCACAGGTGATCCATGACTTTGCCCAGAGCGTGATGGACGAAACCCACCTTGACTACCTCTATGTGCTGACCGTTGCCGACATCAACGCCACCAACCCGACGCTGTGGAACTCCTGGCGCGCCAGCCTGTTGCGCCAGCTCTATACCGAAACCAAGCGCGCCCTGCGTCGCGGCCTGGAAAACCCGGTAGACCGCGAAGAACAGATCCGCCAGACCCAAAGCGCGGCGCTGGACACCCTGGTGCGCAATGGCAACGATCAGGACGACGTGGAGCAGCTCTGGTCGCAACTGGGCGATGACTACTTCCTGCGCCACACCTCGGCTGATGTGGCCCTGCACACCGAAGCCATCCTCCAGCAACCTGCCGATGGCGGGCCGCTGGTGCTGATCAAGGAAACCACCCAGCGCGAATTCGAGGGCGGTACGCAGATCTTCATCTACGCACCCGACCAGCACGACTTCTTCGCCGTGACCGTGGCCGCCATGGACCAGCTCAATCTAAACATCCATGACGCACGCATCATCACCTCCAGCAGCCAGTTCACCCTCGACACCTATATCGTGCTCGACAATGACGGCGGCTCGATCGGCAACAACCCGGCGCGTATTGAAAAGATCCGCAAGGGCCTGACCGAAGCCCTGCGCAACCCGGACGACTACCCGACCATCATCCAGCGCCGGGTGCCGCGCCAGCTCAAGCATTTTGCCTTTGCGCCCCAGGTCACCATTCACAACGACGCCCAGCGCCCGGTCACCGTACTGGAGCTCAGCGCCCCCGACCGCCCGGGCCTGCTGGCGCGGATCGGGATGATCTTCCTGGAGTTCGACCTGTCGTTGCAGAACGCCAAGATCGCCACCCTGGGCGAGCGCGTCGAAGACGTCTTTTTCATTACCGATGCCAACAACCAGCCGCTGTCCGACCCGCAGCTGTGCATTCGTTTGCAGGAAGCCATCGTCGAGCAATTGACGGTCAACCAGGACTCAACCCCAGAACCGTGGCGCCTGAGCATCTAAGCGCCGCCGAGTGAGACCCGTACCCCATGAACAACGCTTTGAACCAGCTGCAGCCCTACCCGTTCGAAAAACTGCGTGCCCTGCTTGGCAGCGTCCAGCCCAATGCCGACAAGCGCCCGATTGCGCTGTCGATTGGCGAACCGAAACACCGCTCGCCCGACTTCGTGGCCAAGGCTCTGGCCGACAACCTCGACCAGATGGCGGTTTACCCGACCACCCTGGGCATCCCGGCGCTACGTGAAGCCATCGCCGGCTGGGCCGAGCGCCGCTTCAACGTACCAAAAGGCTGGCTCGATCCGGCGCGCAATATCCTGCCGGTCAACGGTACCCGTGAAGCGCTGTTTGCCTTCACCCAGACCGTGGTTAACCGTGGCGAAGACGCCCTTGTAGTCAGCCCGAACCCGTTCTACCAGATCTACGAGGGTGCAGCCTTTTTGGCCGGAGCCCAGCCGCATTACCTGCCGTGCCTGGCCGAACATGGTTTCAACCCGGATTTCGACGCGGTTACGCCCGATATCTGGAAGCGCTGCCAGATCCTGTTCCTGTGCTCACCGGGCAACCCGACCGGTGCACTGATCCCGCTTGATACCCTGAAAAAGCTTATCGCCCTGGCGGATGAATACGACTTCGTGATTGCCGCAGACGAGTGCTACAGCGAGTTGTACTTCGACGAGCAAACGCCGCCGGTCGGCCTGCTTAGCGCTTGCGTGGCATTGGGCCGCGAAGATTTCAAACGTTGCGTGGTGTTCCACAGCCTGTCCAAGCGCTCGAACCTGCCGGGCCTGCGTTCGGGTTTCGTGGCCGGTGACGCCGATATTCTCAAGGCATTTTTGCTGTATCGCACCTACCACGGTTGCGCCATGCCGGTGCAAACCCAGTTGGCGAGCATTGCCGCCTGGAACGACGAAACCCACGTGCGCACCAACCGTGACCTGTATCGCGAGAAGTTTGATGCGGTGCTGGAGATTCTGGCTCCGGTACTGGACGTACAGCGCCCGGATGGCGGTTTTTACCTGTGGCCAAAGGTTGAAGGCGACGACGCCGAATTCTGCCGCGACCTGTTCGCTGAAGAGCACGTAACCGTGGTGCCGGGCTCATACCTGTCACGCGAAGTGGATGGTTTCAACCCGGGTGCGGGCCGAGTGCGCATGGCACTGGTTGCACCACTGGCAGAGTGCGTAGAGGCCGCCGGGCGGATCCGCGATTTTATCCAGCGTCGCCGCTAACCCCCCACACACCTGTGGGAGCGGGCTTGCTCGCGATCGAATCGACTCGGGACATCATACATACCGCGTCGCGTGCATCGCGAGCAAGCCCGCTCCCACAAGTTTTGTGTCGCGCACGTGATGGGAGCCAACACCTTACTTCACCACCCCCAGATTCGCTTCGCTCAAGTCCAGATCCTTGAGGATCTCACCCAGCGCGTCGTCGCCGATTTCGTGATGGCGACGCAAGCTGTACAGCTCCAGTCGCTGTGCCCGCAAGGCCTTGAGACGCAAGCGGCTTTCCAGCAACTCCATCTTCGAAGCCTGCGCCTGCGCTTCCGCCGAATCATTGAAGGTATCCAACTGATGCCGGTACTCGGACATGATGCTGGCCTTCAACTCGGCCGCCAATGCGGCTTGTGCGGCATCCAGCGGCGTATCAGGGTCAACCACCTCTTCAGCTTCCAGCGCATGAATCGCCGCCTCAGCCGTGCGCCGCCAGGCCTCACGAACCTCTTTGCGCAAGGCGTCATCCGGGCTTTTTGGAATGCCGCGCAGCAAAATGGGCAAAGCAATACAGGCCACCACCAAAGACAGCAAAATCACCCCTGCGGCAATAAAAATAAGCTGTTCACGCTTGGGAAAATCCAGACCTTCGCTGATCAGCAGCGGCACCGACATCACACCCGCCAGCGTTACAGCGCCGCGCACCCCGCCCAGGGTCAGCAACCAGCAGGAGCGCGCGGTCGGCACCAGCGTCAGCTCACCCTTGCCGCGCCAGCGGCGCAACAGGCCGGACAAGCGCCAGATACTCTGTACCCAGATAAAGCGCAACGCCAGCAGCACCAGAAAAATCGCCACCACTTCCAGGCAGCGGTACAGCAAGCTCGGCCAGATCGTGGTTTCCTGGCTGACAACCGCCTTGATGATGTCCGGCAGTTGCAGGCCCAGCAGCAAGAAGATCAGGCCGTTAAAGGCAAATTCCAGCAGTGACCAGACACTGCGATTGAGCAAACGGGTACTGGTCTGACGCGGCAACAGGTCCAGCCAGCTCTGCATCATCCCCGCTGCCACTGCCGACAGAATCCCCGATACGCCCAAGCGCTCGGCAAGAACATAGGCTGCAAACGGCAGCAGCAACATAAACACCACATGGGTGGCCGGGTCGTCCCAGCCCCGGGCAATCATCCACGAACGCAAGCGCCCGACCAGCCAGCTCAGGGCCACACCGGTGGCCAGCCCGCCGCAAGCCACCAGGACAAAGGCCATGCTGGCATTGGTCAGGGAAAACACCCCGGTAATGGCGGCTGCCAAAGCGAATTTGAAGGTCACCAGGCCGGTGGCATCATTCATCAACGCCTCGCCCTGCAGCATATGCATCAAGGGCGCCGGCAAACGGTTTTGCGCAATGGCCGATACTGCCACCGCATCGGTGGGGGACAACACCGCCGCCAAGGCGAATGCCACTGACAAGGGAATGGCAGGCAACAACCAGTGAATAAAGTAGCCCGCGCCCACCACCGTAAACAGCACAAGGCCGACAGCCAGGGTCAGAATCGGCCCGCGCAGACGCCAGAACTCACGCTTGGGCATACGCCAGCCGTCCGAGAACAACAATGGCGGCAAGAACAGAAACAGGAACAACTCGGGGTTCAAGGTCACATGCAGGCCCAGCGTCGGCCAGGCCAGCACGGCACCGGCTGCAATCTGCACCAGCGGCAAAGGCAAGGGAATCAAACGCCCCAACAGACGTGAGACGCCTACCAGCATCAGCAGGATGAGGACGGTATAGGCGGTTTGCATATCAGCAGAATTCCCGAACGATCAGTTTTAAACTAAATAAATGGCAACAATTTCCCATTGCGCTCCATAGTAGCCGTTAACCGTAAAAGCCGAGCCTGAACAAAAGTAGCAGTGCGACGACATGTCACAAGTCTCTGCCAAGCTTGCTGCCATACGCGCCCAAGGTCGCTGCGCATGGCATAATCCGCGACTGCTCATTTACAGCATCTCCAAAGGAGGGGCAATTTCCGTGACCGATTCGAACAAGACGTTGCACCTTTTCGGCATCAAGGCCTGCGACACCATGAAAAAGGCTCGCACCTGGCTCGATGAACATGCAGTGCGCTACGACTTTCATGACTACAAAAGCAGCGGCATTGACCGTGAGCACCTGACCCAATGGTGCAACGAGCACGGCTGGCAAGTGGTGCTCAACCGCGCCGGTACAACCTTTCGCAAGCTCGACGACGAACGCAAAGCCGATCTCGACCAAGCCAAAGCCATTGAACTGATGCTCGCC
>Ga0302347_1000870_pt1 | contig 41507 bp, 43 predicted proteins | sample PhyWR1_FD_202178 | JGI IMG/M metagenome (GOLD analysis project Ga0302347, IMG submission 202178) | Leaf surface microbial communities from wheat plants in UC Gill Tract Community Farm, Albany, California, United States - DLSL W.R1 (v2)... | ecosystem: Host-associated > Plants > Phyllosphere >... | reverse complement strand
TGCGTTTCCACCCTTCTGTTAACCTGTCAATCCTTAAGTTCCTGGGCTTCGAGCAAACTTTCAAGAATGCTCTGACAACCCTGCCTATGGGTGGCGGTAAAGGCGGAAGCGATTTCAATCCAAAAGGCAAAAGCGAAGGCGAAATCATGCGCTTCTGCCAGTCATTAATGCTGGAACTGTATCGTCATCTGGGTCCGGATACTGACGTTCCTGCTGGTGATATCGGTGTGGGTGGTCGTGAAGTCGGTTATATGGCCGGCATGATGAAAAAACTGTCCAATAATACCGCTTGTGTGTTCACCGGTAAGGGTCTGTCATTTGGTGGCAGCCTGATTCGTCCGGAAGCGACTGGTTACGGTCTGGTTTACTTTACTGATGCCATGCTGAAACGCCACGGTCTTGGTTTCGAAGGTATGCGAGTTTCTGTATCAGGTTCAGGTAACGTTGCTCAATACGCTATCGAAAAAGCAATGTCTCTGGGCGCTCGTGTTATCACTGCATCTGATTCTAACGGTACTGTAGTTGACGAAGCAGGCTTCACAACCGAAAAATTAGCCCGTCTGTGCGAAATTAAAGCCAGCCGTGATGGTCGCCTGTCTGACTACGCTCGCGAGTTTGGTCTGACTTATCTCGAAGGTCAGCAACCATGGGGTGTAGCGGTAGATATCGCTCTGCCATGCGCGACTCAAAATGAACTGGATGTTGAAGCGGCTCGCGTACTTATCGCTAACGGCGTTAAAGCGGTTGCAGAAGGCGCCAACATGCCAACCACTATCGCAGCAACTGACCTGTTTATTGAAGCTGGCGTGTTGTTTGCACCAGGCAAAGCAGCTAACGCTGGTGGTGTTGCAACTTCAGGTCTGGAAATGGCTCAGAATGCGGCGCGCTTTAGCTGGAAAGCTGAAGAAGTGGATACTCGTCTGCAACACATCATGCTGGATATTCATCACTCTTGTGTGGAATACGGCGGTGAAGGTAAGCAAACGCAATATGTGCGTGGCGCGAATATCGCTGGTTTCGTTAAAGTTGCAGATGCAATGCTGGCTCAGGGCGTACTGTAATTCCTGCTCTGCCGGGATCTTGAATCCCGGCTAGCAAAACAGTACTGTTTTGCAAAAATACCTGCTTATCAATAGGCAGGTATTTTTTTGCCTGCTTATCGTGATAATTGCTGGCTCATTTCATATTGCTTGATCGGTTCTTCAATAAAACCGCAAGCTAAAAACAGGGGGGATATAGAGTCCGGTATCGCAACCGCGGTAGATAAGTAACCAAATTTTTCACGTAATAACATCAACAGGGCTTTTGCCTCCCCCCTCCCACGCGCATGTGGTTCAACATACAGCATACGTAATTTCGCAGGTTCACCTGGGATAACCATTCCATAAGCGACGTCATTAAGCACGTAGGCTTTACCCGGCAGTTTATACAGCGTTTCAGCCGCACTTAACCAAGGTAGTTGATGATGAGGATCGGACATCATTTTTCGTGCCATAAACAAAGGATCTATCTCTGTTAATTTACCAACCGATTGGGTCGCTGAAGGTAATGGAGCATGAAAACCGAGGAGCTGTTGCTGTATCGTAAATCCCATTCTCTGATAGAGGGCAATACCACTTTCATTCCCGACAATGACCTCAAGAGACAGGGTTTTATCACCCCGCCCGCGCGCAGCATCGATCAATTGTTGAATACAGCGTTTACCTAATCCCTGCCCACGCAGCGCAGGACGAATGGCAAAAGCAGCAAGCCGGCTGGTTTGTCCGCGGCGAGCTATCAAGGCAAGTGCAACAGGCTGACCATGCTGGAGCCAGACCTGACTTTCATTCAGGCAGACGTCTTCAGCAGAAAAACGGGCAGTAAATGCATCCCCCTGGATTGTAAAAGGGGTCAGGTATCCCTCAAAACAGGATGTCAAAATCGCTGCCAGTTGATAACTGTTCCAGTGCGCGGCGGTGGTGCTGGTTATTGTATCTTTCATAGATTCCTCCAGAATAACCAACAACTTACCACAATATATCAGGCATTCAATCTCTTATGATATTAGTCTATACCCAAAATAATTCGAGTTGCTTGTAGGCGCCAAGTTCACAGGCCGCCGATAAACATAGATAAACTCTGTGATTCGACGGCGATCGCTGTGGCAATATCCAGGCAACTTGAAGTATGACAGGTATATTCTGGAAGAATATAGGAGCGGTGACATACCACTGCGGACTTAGTCGGCCACAGTTTCTACCGCAGCAGGAAGCGTTTTTTTGGTCGGTGAAATATGGAACCAAGGCAAAAAAAACTGAATTAACGGACCAATAGCCAGCGCATACAATACTGTTCCGACACCAAAAGCACCGCCCATTAACCATCCTGCAGATAACACAGTGACTTCTATTGAAGTACGGATACTGCGTATCGACCAACCAGTACGAGCATGAAGACCCGTCATCAGCCCATCCCGTGGTCCGGCACCTAATCCAGCGCCAATATACATTCCCGTAGCCATACCATTAACAAGCAGTGCCGTGATCAGTAATCCTATTCTGATCGCTAATGATTCGATGGGCGGTATCAAGGCTAATGCAGCATCTGCGGCAAGGCCAAGTACAATGACATTACTGATAGTCCCTATTCCTGGACGAGTACGCAGGGGGATCCATAGCAACAATACCAATGCCCCGACACCAATCATCACCACGCCAAGGTTCAGCGAAAAAATTCGCGCCACACCTAAGTGGAAAACATTCCAGGGATCAGCGCCTAAATCAGCCCGTACATACATCGCAGCTGAAACGCCATATAAAATCAGTCCTACATAAAGTTGTATCAGCCGACGAACCATCATAATCAATCCCCTTTTTTATTTATGTCTTACGCCAGGTCTATACCCAAAATAATTCGAGTTGCTTGTAGACACTGAGTAACTCCTGGAAATGAGCATAGATAAACTATGTGATTCGCCAGGATTTTTGATAGCAACGCCCAAGCAACTTGAAGTATGCAGGGTATATACCTTGGCTTAAAATGGCCTTAGTATTAATAACCAGTTATAAAAAAGTGGACTGCAATGAACCAGCGTAGAATCGGAGCAACCTCATTATCCCGGCTATTAGGCCAGTGGCATCAGGAAAACTCACGTACACCTGTCTATCTTCAATTAGCCAATGGACTACGGCTGTTGATCCTTGATGGCCGATTGCCGCTCGACTGCCGTCTGCCTGGCGAAAGAGATCTTTCCACCTTGCTGGGTGTCAGCCGTACTACTCTTTCCTCGGCACTGGCATTACTGCGTGAGCAAGGTTATCTGATGAGCCGTCAGGGTTCCGGATCGATAACGCTGTTACCAGAAAGCAGCCCGGCAATTTCACCTTTACCGGGCATTGCTCCAGTACTGGATTTGTCCAGCGCATCACTCAGTGCTGGCCCGGAAATTCATCATGCCTATTCCGCTGCACTAACCGCTCTGCCAGAACATCTGAGTTCAACGGGCTACAACAGTCAGGGAATACTGCCGTTACGGGAAGTCATTGCAGAGCGCTACTGTACTCGTGGTCTGCCCACGGAACCGGAGCAAATTATTATCGTCAATGGAGCCCTTAGTGGGCTTGGCTTGGTGCTACGTTTGTTAACCGGTCCTGGTGATCGGGTGGTGATTGAGAATCCAACTTACTCTATTGCCCTGGCAACCATTCTTGGGGCGGCATGTCGCCCGGTGGCCGTCAGTTTACCGGACAATGGCTGGGATGTAGAAGGTCTGGCCGCCACTATCGCCCAGACCTCTCCTCGTCTTGCTTATCTGTTACCTGATTTTCATAACCCCACTGGGCGCTGTATGGATGAAGTGACTCGGCAACGGGTCTGTGATGTTGCCGCTGCCAGCCGTACTGCTCTGGTGGTGGACGAAACCATGGTCGATTTATGGTTCGATAAGCCACCACCACCGCCACTGGCGGCTTTCGACAAAGCAGACAATGTCATCACTCTCGGTTCTGCGAGTAAAAGTTTTTGGGGTGGGCTGCGTGTAGGCTGGATAAGAGCCTCGCGTAAAACAATTAATGCGCTGATTCAGGTACGTAATACTTTTGATCTTGGAACACCGATACTGGAACAGCTGGCAACTATTGCTCTGCTTAATGAGGCGGATAACTTTTTACCACAACGGCGTAATTTGTTACGTCAAAGACGTGATGCTAGTTTTACAGCGCTCCAGAAACTTTTTCCAGACTGGAAAACGAGCCAGCCGGAAGGTGGACTTTCCTGGTGGGTTGAGCTACCTAAAGCTCAGGCCACGGTTTTTGCCGCCCATGCAGAAAGCTCAGGTATCAGGATTGGTGCCGGGCCAAGATTTGGGGTTGATGGTGCATTTGAACGTTATTTACGTCTGCCTTTTACGCTCGAAACACCTGCCATGTATCTGGCTCTCGAGCGCTTACAACCCATCTGGCAGCAACTGATGGCTGAGCCGTCAGAAAGAGTGCGCAGTCTGATTGTATAAGTGAAGGGATTCTCTTAGCGATATCAAATATTATAAGCGGTCCAGTACGGCCGCTTTTTATTTATCCGATAAGAGAGGTCGCTCTATTTTACTTTTTCTTCTTCAGAAGTTTTCTCAATGCTTTAATTTCATGGTCACTTAAAGATGGAACACGCTTTTCTTCAGTATGCTGATTATCCACTTCACCTTCTTCAACGACTTCCTCTACCACGTCATCCGCTTCAAGGCTCAGTGCCAGTGCTTTTGTTAACAACTCTTCAGTGACTGCTCCCAACGTTTCTTGTTTCTCTTCGGCATAAAGACGAATTCTTTCTTTTAATTCACTGCTTATTTTCACATTAAGTGTGACGCTGGTCATGTTCTACCTCTGAGAATAAAAAAGTAGTATTTTTAATACTATAAGGAATGATAAAAATCCAGCCAGTGACGTAAATTTAATATTTCTGTCATAATTGGTGGATTAATTATGCCTCGCTCTTTCTTATTTTCACTCTATTCCATGATTATTTCTGGCGACACTAAGACGGGATAATCCTGTCAATAACAATCGCACAGATAAGGATAGCGAATCCAGCCAGAATCCCCTTCCCTTGAGCGGCATATTTGCAAAGCGGATAGCACCTCTTCATCCAAGCTTCGAGCACCAGTCAATGCTGCAATTACCACTATCGACAGACTCATCAGGATAGTCTGACTCACTCCGATCATGATCGAAAACCTGGCAACAGGTAAGTCTACTTTGAATAACATAAACCCGCGTCCGGCACCAAAAGCAAGGCCCGCTTCGCGTACCACAGGTGGAACATTGGCAATACCAAAAGAGGTTTGTCGAATAACAGGTGCAATACCGAAAATGACCGTTACGACAATGCCAGCTGTTTTGCCAAAACTAAACAGGACAATGATAAACAAGTGCGGGTGTGGCCTGCATAAAATCCAGTATCGGGCGAATAATCGCTGCTGAATACGTTCAGTGCCCCTGAGATGCGGAAATACTTACCCTGAAATTCATCCTCAAAGAACACTCCACTCTCTTTATCACGTGGAAAACGTTTCGGATCCCAACTCAACCATAATTTCAGTGTCACCTGAATAAACTCTTCAGCACGTTCTGTTGAAGCTGCCACAGCAGTTGCCAGAGTTAATGCTTCAAAACCATGAACATCAAACCCCGCGGCCCAGCAGCACGTGCGGGCTCAATATAGTGAGAGTGTGTAATATTCTCTTGCGGCGAAGTATCAGGATCGTACCATGCCGCCACATGATGACCAGTGGGATAGTGCATTAAAGAAAGAGTTAACAGATTTTTTACCAGACATAAATCATACCCCACATTGTTCTGTGAAAAAACAATCTGCTATTTTTGTAATCTAAAAATGATTTAAATCTCTAAAGAAAGGCTAAATCTATCTATACGATCTGGTAAAAATTAATTCCCGGGCTGATATCTAACTTTTATTTTCAACAAACAAGGAGTTAGCCTCAGTGATAGACAATAGTAATCCTAGGCTAATAGAATTTTTTGTTGTCGCTACGAAGAGAACGTTATAAGAAAAGATTAATTAATATCCCAGCAGATCTGTTATCAGATTTAATAGAGAACATCATATTAGTGATAAGTATAATTGATAGTGAGACTGGCATCTCTGAGAAACGAGTATGTATTTATCTTATTGTTATTCAATAAAATAACCAGGGAGCTTTCATTATCCATACCATTTTATGCCAAGAAATTTGGCCTAAATTCTTTTTTAGAAGGAGTGAGAAATGTTAACCCATAGAAAAATAAGTACCCTAATGCGATGTAGATGATTAATCTATGTAGTTGTTTCAATGTGATATTTTAATCAATTAGTTATCAAAATTACGACCATCAAATGAAATCGATTAGATTAATAGTTGTACTTGCTATGCCATGATCCATTAATAATATAAATAACACCACAACATCAGAGCATTAAACTTTATTTTTTGCCACTATTTTTAATGGACTCAATAAGTTAGTTCGTTGTAACCCGTCATTATTGATTGCATTCTTTATTTGATCAAAGCTCGCATCAATTGTTAGCTGTTCTGATACTCCTCGTAATTGAATGATGGTTTTTGCACTACCACATGATTTTATCAGTAGTATATCACTGATTTGTAGCATCACATCTTCGTTAGAGATTGTGGTTAAATGTAACATTGGTTTTTCCTTATGAAATTTAGTGTCCAGCCAGAATTGTAAATATTAATACTTTTCCGAGCCTCATTTGGCTGTTATGAATAACTGACTTGTAACATAAGGGATAATAATATTTTATATACATTATCTTATCTCCATTTTGCTTTGTTTTCATTAATTGTCAATTATTTTTCAGAAAAAATACAGCATTTAGACCAAAGCGCTCGCGATATTTTTATAAATAAAAGCGCCATTCTTTAGTTTATTATTTTATAATTGGTTATATATATTAATTGTTATAACACGACTAAGATAATTCATTGAAAAAATCATTATTAATAGTAATATTATAATTAAGATAAATCATTACAGATACCACAGTAGATAATCGTTCACCATGATATATATGCATAGCATATTATGTTGAGATGCATTAATAGAATATAAACCATTCCATTGGCAGAGAATAGTCCAGCGATAAACATTATCCTTACTTAACCTTTTATGGATATGAAGTCAGACTACAACACAGATCCAAAAAAACACTTTTTATTAACACAAAAATAACTCACTAAACCTTATTAATACTTAATTAGTAATATAATGCAATTTAAAAGCAAGGATGGTAAGTGAGTATATTAATAATAAAGTATATTCATTGACGCTAAATATGATTAATGAAAACCAAATAAAAATTGATAACCATAGTTATTAAGAATCATTATTATTCACATAAAATACCACAATGCATATTAACGAATAAACAATAAAAAGTTGGCCTAATAGATATTCACAGGTTATTATTAACTCGTTGCAATATTTTAATCTTAAGAGTACCAGCGATGATAAATATAGAAAATGATAATAAATATCATGAACGTTCTCATGCTGCGCGTAACAGTACTTTAGTAAGCGTAGTATTGAATCTTTTTTTATCCTGCTTCCAAGTTATCACTGGCGTCTTCTCTGGCTCCCAAGGCCTTATTGCTGACGGGATGCACTCCTTTTCAGATTTAATCGCCGACTTTGTCGTTCTCATCGCCAATAAAAAAAGCCGTAAACCTTCCGATAATGACCACCATTATGGTCACTGGCGCTATGAAAATGGTGCATCGCTGATTATTGGTGCGATATTGTGCCTGGTCGGAGCCGGCATGCTGTGGTCAGCAATGGGTAAATTATGGCACCCGGAAACTATACCTGCCGTACATATGGTTGCACTCTGGGTCGCTTTAGGGGCGATAGTCATTAAAGAGCTTCTGTTTCGCTATATGTTGAAAGTAGCCAAACGCGTACAGTCTTCAATGCTGATTGCCAACGCCTGGCATGCCCGCTCAGATGCCGCCTCTTCAGTAGTTGTGGCTGCAGGTATTATCGGTAACCTGGCTGGATTTACTTGGTTTGACCCTATTGCAGCCATGATAGTCGGCGTTATGATTGCGCTAATGGGCTACCGTTTCGCTGCCGAAGCGCTAAATGACTTAATGGATCGCTCAGTAGATAGTGCCACCGAACAAGAAATTAAAAATACCATTCTTGCCGTTCCTGGCGTTGATGGGTTACATGATGTGAAAACCCGTAAAGCGGGTGATCTTATTCTGGTTGATGCTCATCTGGAAGTGAACGCCTGGCTGTCAGTAAAACAGGGTCATGATATCGCCGTTGCCGTCAGAGAACAGGTAATGAAAAATCACGATGTACTGAATATTATGCTGCATATTGACCCCATAATTCCTCATCATAAAGAGAGCCATCAAACTGATATCAGTATCCGTCAGTGAAGATTGTATTTTTCTAGACGGGCAAATATCGAAGTCGGATATTTTGGATGGGTACCGTACAGCAAATAGCAAAGTACAAGGTATTCGCAGTTGAATACAGTGTTTCAGCGTGGTTATTTTCGTCAATATTGAAAGCTTGCTCTATTCCACCAGGATAAGGAAGGTGGACAATTCCAGGATAAAATCCATTCTCGCCAAGTCCTGGAACGGCTTAGTGAAAATTTAGCTAAAAGATAATTTGTACTATGGTCAACATTATAGATAAACGATTAAATTTTAATTATTTCTTCTATTAATAACTTTAAATTAATATTATTTTGTGAAAATAAAGGACAATAACATACTATCCCCGTATCGTGCTCTGCCCCTCCTTATAATGCGATATTGATGCAACTCTGGATGGTGCATAAGCACAGATAGCAACAAAAATAATGTCACAAAAGGTCGCCCATGATCGACCTTTTTCACATATATTAATTTGTCTGTATCTGTCCGCCCAGCTAAATAAAACCGAATATCATTCCAGAATGCGCACAACCTGATGGGTATCTAGCCAGATTTCGGGATCATGGTTATTCTGGCACACTACATTTCATCCTGGATCCGCCGAATAACTTAACAAGTCTACCGTCTTCAGATACTCTGATTCTCTAACTCTAAAGCTCTTTTCCAACTATCCAGTGCGGTAAGACGCTGGAGATAAGCTGCCAAGTGGGGATATTGCTCCCCCGCTCCGAGTTGCTCAACGACAGTGATAGCAACGAAAGCCAGCATAAAATCTGCTCCGGACAATTTTTCACCCACGATAAAAGTCTTATCTGCGAGCACGCTATCAAGAAAACCCAGGACTTTGTTAAATTCTGTCTGCGTGTACCCATCAAGGAAGTTCAGATGGGTCCCTGTCTGGGTCTCGAACTGTGTAAACACCTTGAGCAATATCGGCACCATCGCAGAGCTTTCAGCAAAGTGAATCCATTGCAGATACTGAATATAATCCGGCGAACTAAACGCTGGCTCTAAGTCAGAAGCAAACCGACGAATTAAATACTCAACGATAGCGCCAGATTCAACCAGCACTTGCCCCTCAAACTCAATCACCGGTGACTTACCCAACGGATGAATTTTCTTTAATGAGTCTGGCGCGAGATGGCTGACAGGGTCACGCTGATAGCGAATCAGCTCGTAACGTACTCCGATTTCTTCCAACAACCAAAGAATACGGAGAGAACGCGATGCATTAAGATGGTGAAGTGTAATCATGATAGTCCTCAATAGTTCATGTTTTATCTCGCTATGCCTGATCCTTAAAAAATATCCTGGCATATTCAGATCTTGTAGAATTCTGCTCCGTCATCAACTTACTCTCTTCGATGACGAACGGAGCCAATCAGAACCTTTCTTACAATGTCCGCCTGGATAGAATACAGCGCCAACGTCTTTTTTGCTGGTCGTATCGAACTTAGCAATATTCGCCAATATCTTCTGTGCAGCTTCATCAGTGTTAAACCGATGGATCATTTTAGTTTGAAAGTCGCCAGGTTCACTTTTGGCTTAAGCGGAAATAAAATATATTTTATATATCAAATAATTAAAATAAAATTCACTCATCAGGTGAAGAGCTGTGATAAGTATACTCTTATCTTCAACGACCAATAAATGTGACAGATATCACATGAAAGGCACTTATCGTTAATGCGCTAATAGTAACTATAGTTATCATTATTCCATCGAAAGCGAATAAACTTTCAACCCAATAACCCAAGGAATATGACCATGAAAGCCATTAAAACTCTGTCTATCGCCGCTGTAGCCGCTCTTTCACTGATGTCTGCAGCAAGCTTTGCGCAAAGCGTATCCGTGACTGATTCAACTCTGGATGCTGCAGAAGCACAGATCGCAGCAAAAGCTCAGCAACAGGGCGCACATTATAAAATCACCAGCGCCAACACGAATAACGATGTGCATATGACTGCCCAGCTTTATAAATAATGGCTACTCGCAACAAAAATAGTCTCGCAAAAGGTCGCACATAAGCGACCTTGTTCATATATATCAGCTACATGATATTGAATATTCGTGTTAATGAGACTGACTTATTTTGATTTTTTATATAAAAATGCCACTATCACAGGATTATTCCGAATAAATAAGTTCGATGCTTAATACTACACGGTTATGTTTGTTATCAGCACTACTCCTCCCTCTCTTTTCTATTAATATCGCCATAGCAAAATGTCAGATGAGCAGGTAAAACAAGCCATTATTAATGATTCATATCAGCATCCCCCGGAATATGTGCCTGTCCCTAAACCGCGCAAGAAACGGCAGTTCCTTCGGTGGCCGCTTCGCCTGGAGCAAAGCAGGAGGATATTCGCCAGTCTGTTACGAAAAAGAAATGACGAAAGAGAGGGGAAAACAATGGCGAGATACTCACTTAAAACATAATTAGCCGCTTTATTTTTTATGGCCTGTACCATCCTGATAAAGCTTCCAGTCCTCTTATGCACTTGTTTTTCATCGAGATTGATAACTCAAGCCAGTCAGTCAATTCTGCGACCTGGTTTTTAGGGAGGGTATCCCCCTTGATTTGGGGACAATAAAGAGATGCAGAGGTAAGTAAAGGAAGTAACCTCAGATTCTTGTGGCTCAAGGGGACTTGTTGTTGTTGTCCCCTGAATGATTGTAAAGACTACTAGCGATCTTCTTCTTTGAGGTTTTCGACTAGCGCGTAATTAGCATATTCGCCAACGGTCATGCCTACTTTTTTTGCTACTTTGATCAATATTTTTTTCTGGTTGGCGCTAGGTTTAAAAGTCACTGGTGTACCAACAATAAATCGTTCTTGATATGCTGCTTTTTTCATTTTAAATCCTCTTCTGCTTTTTCCATCACTAAACGTTTCGCCAACTTTGTTGGCGTAATACGATGCTGTTGTGGAGGCATGAAGCTCTGAATTCGCATTAACTGCCGATTTAATAACCGTTCCTCATACTCATTCTGAGGTGTAACTGTGACGTAATTTCCACCATTATCAATCGGCGTTTTTGCTGATTTAGCCATAATATTCTCTTTGTAAATTGTGAAATAGATTCCATGAAAAACCAGAGCAAACACTCACTCATCCATGAATGATTTATACGATACATACGTATTTTAGGGTAGTCAACTCAGAGAAAATCACAATAAATGTAATTCCATAAGCCTTTTGGGGTATGATTATTAAAATAATCTGTTTTTTTTGTACCTTTTATTCCTGATATAATATTATTTTTGTTATTATATTCGCTCGATAAGATATCTTAGGTTAGCTTTTTAGTTCGTACCCTAGAAGAAATAGACATAATCAGAGGATCAAAAAAATCGAAAATAATCAGCAATATATAAAAATTCTCGGAGTCAACGTCAAAGCATTGCTTGGCTCTATACAGAACATACACAAAATGGCTTGGGAGCAGTTGCTTTTACTAGCAATCTATAGTAGGCAGATGTATATGACCAACGATGGCAGGGAGTTTGGAAATAGGATTCAGCTTGTGCATGAAGCCAGGCAATATAAGGAAATTTTTGGTGACGTGCTGAAATGCTTAGCACAAGGAAAAGGAAGTAATGACATTGTAGCTATGCTACTCAATCATAATAACTCGCAGAGTAAAGTTTTACTACATGCTATTGAAAAAAATAGAGTTGCTTTTACTTCTGAACAAGAAAAACACCCTTACTCTTATTACGCAATGTATATAGTCCTGCATAATCCACTGATTATTTTTCAATCGCTACAGTTTTTCGAAACTATATCCTTACATCGCCACATAGTCCGAACTTGGCTGAAAATGTACACTCATCCGCTTGGTAATATCAATAACAACAACCCATTATTTGAATATGATCTGAGTATTGATAGACTGATTGAGATCATCGAAGAGAAAAATTACATTACTAACAAGGAAGAGTTTCAATCTGAGGTGAAAGGTAGTCTGGCGCAAAATATCGGTGAGCATCTTAAAGCAACTTTTGACAAGTTAACCTGGGGAAATCAAACCAATCAAGCGAATGTTACACCAGCTTCACTCTTTAGTGAGATTTGCACTCCAACGAAAAATGAGTTTCATTTACACCTTGATTTTGATGCAGCTAAACTAAGTAGTATGATTAATCTTGGGCAGATAGATAGCCTGATGGAAGGTATTAAGACTGAACTTCTTAAAGCTCATAATAATAATCTGACTCATAGCATAGTGAGTTGTTCATCTCACTCAAATTTTGCTGGAGCGATAGATGAGCTCAGCAAATGGTATAAATGTGCTAGTACCGGACTAATAAAGAAAATAGAAAGTGTCCCCAGTCTTATAGCTTCATTACTGGAATTTGATCTGCTATATCGAAAAGGTATGGCGTCAGAAGGTTTTGGTTTCATTCGTATTGATCATTCCAGAAAAAAATTGACGACTCGGGACTGCGCTAAGGTAGTTACGGGGATTATTCACCATACACTATTTAAAGCAGCTAATTCTTATGATCTTCAAAAATTTTATTTAAGTGGCCCAAGTGTTGATCACTATTTTGAAGCATTAATCACAGCAGTGGAAAACTTAGCGCCACAGTCAAAACTGATGAAGCCTTGGGCCAATCCAGAACATGGACCAATGATAGAAAAGTTCAAAAAATTACCCAGCTATCTCAAGCCCCAAAAAAATTATGAAAAGATAAGAAATAAAATAAATCAACAACAGCGTCTCAGTCGAGATGAGGCGATCCCCTATCCGATCTATTCTCTTTTTCCATTCCCTCTGTGGGTGGAGTATGTTGAAAAGACCCACTGATCCCGCGTGTACTTATTAAGCTCACTTTTCAGGCTCTGGAATTGTTTTTTCTGTTGTGGTTGTTGGAAGGAAGTAGATGCAGCAGGCGTCGTGTGTGCCGAGATGGCCTGCGGAATGCAGGGGAAAGGTTGTGATGTGAGATATTTCTCCACACGGCTCAAGGCTTCACGCTTTGAACGTGTGCGAAGAGAAATACGAATTTCACGGCGTTTCCGAGGTGTTAGGTAGACCCTTCGGTAGTACCAGATCCCATGACGGGAAAGCATAAGATGCGACATTGATTAGCGTCCTAAGTGATACACAAAAGTTGTATCACTGCCGTTTCAATGCACAGATTAAAGGGATTTTGTGATGGATATCATGCAGTTACCCAGAATTGGGTGGGGGCCCTACCAGCTACATCCCGGCACACACGACGCTTGCTACGGCTGCTTCCTTCCGGATCTGACCGAGTTCACAAGTTAGTGTTGCGGGAGAACCAATAGGGCCCCCATTGAGGGCGTTGGTTGTTATCCAACGCGCAGCCGCATTATCCACATTGACTGGGACAATTGCAAGGTGCTACAGGTTAGATGTTGTTTTATTGTGCATTTACTGCTTGGCGTGTGGGCTGAGCCCGATTATTCTTAGCAGGCTTTGATTCAGGAGATAAGCATGGATAACAACGATTCCTTTCCACAGCGGGTCTACCACATCCTGGCGGCTATTCCCGAAGGTTATGTGACTACCTATGGTGATATCGCATCACTGGCAGGCTCGCCGCGCGCAGCACGGCAAGTCGGAGGGGTGTTAAAACGTCTGCCCGAGGGGAGTCGCCTGCCCTGGCATCGAGTGGTTAATCGCCAGGGATTATTGTCTTTAACCGGACCAGACTTTTTACGCCAACGCGAAGCATTAGTTGCCGAAGGGATCCAGGTCTCCGGCACAGGCCAGATAGATATGGCACGTTATCGCTGGCGTCTTTAATTATTCAAACAGTAACAAGAGTTTTAGTGTTACCTCTCGCAGATATCTATTATCACCTGATTTAGCATTAGCCTCTGATAAAAGCGGCAGCATGGTATAATCGCTTCTGTTTCGCTTTACCTTTTTGAGGACACGTTATGAGTCAAGCGCTTAGTAATTTATTAGCATTACTTAATCTGGAAAAGATTGAAGAAGGGCTGTTCCGCGGTCAAAGCGAAGACTTAGGACTACGTCAGGTATTTGGCGGGCAAGTTGTCGGGCAGGCGCTGTATGCGGCAAAAGAGACGGTATCAGCAGACAGGCTGGTGCATTCATTCCACAGCTATTTTCTACGCCCTGGCGACATCCAGAAACCGATTATTTACGATGTGGAAATTTTACGCGACGGTAACAGCTTCAGCGCACGCCGTGTCTCGGCGATTCAAAATGGTAAACCTATCTTTTATATGACTGCCTCTTTCCAGGCACCGGAAACAGGGTTTGAGCATCAAAAAAAGATGCCCGAAGTTCCTGGTCCTGCGAAGCTACCGTCAGAGACTGAAATTGCTCGCTCTCTGGAAAAGTTTTTGCCCCCGGTGTTTAAAGATAAATTTCTCTGTGAAAGACCTATCGAGATGCGTCCGGTTGTTTTCCATAACCCACTCAAAGGTCATGTTGACGTTCCGGCTCGTCAGACATGGATGCGAGCAAATGGTCCGATGCCTGACGACTTCCGTACTCATCAGTCGTTGCTAGGCTATGCATCAGACTTTAACTTTCTTCCGACCGCTTTACAGCCTCAGGGGCTGGGGTTTCTTGAGCCGGGTATGCAAGTGGCCACCATTGACCATTCCATGTGGTTCCACCGTCCATTCAGTTTGAATGACTGGTTATTGTATAGCGTGGAAAGTACTTCGGCTTCCGGTGCGCGTGGTTTTGTTCGCGGTGAATTCTATAATCAGGAAGGTGTTTTGGTCGCATCGACAGTACAGGAAGGTGTTATCAGACAGCGTAGTTAAGGTGCTTATCCCTCGCCCTTTCAGGCGAGGGGTGATGATTTTCAGACAGACTTAGTTATTATAAGCACTCTCGCCATGGCTGTTCACATCCAGGCCTTCACGCTCTTGTTCTTCGCTGACACGTACGCCGACAGTCAGATCTGCCAGTTTGAAGCCAATATAAGCCACAACACCTGACCAGACCAAAGTGATAGCAATACTTTCCAGCTGTACCAGCACTTGATGACCCATGGTCATATCACCAGCATATCCGACGCCACCCAACGAAGTTGCCGCGAAGACACCGGTCAGGATACAACCGACAATCCCACACACACCATGAACACCGAACACATCGCAAGGGTCATCTACACGCAGCCATTTTTTCAGTAATGTCACACCCCACAGCCCAGCGAAGCCAGTAACGACACCAATAATCATAGCCCCACCGACACCGACGAAGCCACAGGCTGGAGTGATACCGACAAGACCGGCAATCGCACCTGAACAGGCACCCAGTAAAGAAGGTTTGCCGCGTAAGATCCACTCACCAAATACCCAACCCAGAATACCTGCAGCAGTAGCAACGACTGTATTCACAAAGGCAAGACCTGCTATCTCATTAGCCGCACCTGCAGAACCGGCGTTAAAGCCAAACCAGCCGATATACAGAATCGCGGTCCCGGTAAAGACCATCGGCAGGTTATGAGGTTTAAAAGCTTCTTTACCAAAGCCAGTACGTTTCCCGATGAAGTAAGCGCCCACCAGCCCCGCAATCGCGGCGTTAATATGCACCACTGTTCCACCAGCAAAGTCCAGCGCACCATGGGATGCCAGTAAACCACCACCCCAGACCATATGCGCTATCGGCAGGTAGGAGAAGGTAAACCAAACTACGACAAAGATCAGTATCGCAGAGAAGCGAACTCGCTCAGCCAGAGCACCGACAATCAGTGCTACGGTGATACAGGCAAAGGAGCCTTGGAATGCCACATGGATATATTGATATATCGTTCCGGTAACGGTAGTAATTTCCATGTTGCTTAACATCGCCCAGTCAAAGTCACCGAAGAAATTGTTGCCGGGACCGAATGCCAGCGAGTAACCGTAGACCACCCACAGTACACAGACCAACGCAAAACTAACGATGATTTGCGACATCATGGAGAGGACGTTTTTAGCGCGAATCAAACCACCGTAAAATAATGCCAGCCCTGGAATCGTCATAAACAGAACCAGAGCAGTACAAATCATAAGAAAAGCATTATCAGCTTTATCAGCAACCACAACAGCCGCTGGTGCAGCCATCGCCAGCGATGGCATCAGAGCCAGACCGCCAAAAACCAAGTATGAGGTGAGTCTTTTCATGTTTTCCGTCCGTTTGCGGTCAATTAATTACAGGGCGTCTTCATCTGTTTCACCGGTACGAATCCGGATTACGCGTTGTAACTCAGTCACAAAAATCTTGCCGTCACCAATTTTTCCGGTCCAGGCTGCTTTACTCATTACATCGATCACTTCATCGAGTTGTTCATCGGTAATGGCAACTTCAATCTTCACTTTAGGCAGAAAATTGACATTATATTCAGCACCACGGTACAGCTCAGCATGCCCCTTCTGGCGTCCAAAGCCTTTCACTTCAGTTACTGTCAGCCCTTGAATACCAATTAAAGAGAGCGCTTCACGTACGTCTTCGAGTTTGAATGGTTTGATAACCACAGTAACCAGCTTCATTGTTCCTCTCCTCTTGAGATCAGGCCATTACCTGTATGGAGTAATTAAAAGCAAGTCCCGTGCCAAAAATTCAGTGACCGTTTTTTTTACGACAGAAAAGGGATAGTTGAGCTGCGGCGGAAGGAAAGTGAGCAAATCTGGGGATATGGGTTAAAAAAAATGCACCATTACAGTGCAAGTAAACATGACGAGATAACCAGTCCAGTGCATTAGGTTAAACACCGGACGGGTTCTGGTTTCAAGCGAGAGCAGTTTCTTCCTGAATGGTGGCAACCAATGCCTCACCAGCTAACTGAAGCTGATACATCTGCCAGTAGCGGCCCTGCTGTGCCAGCAGTTCACTGTGCGTTCCACGTTCAACAGCCTGGCCACGATGAAGCACCAAAATGGTGTCTGCATCAGTGATGGTCGAAAGCCGGTGGGCAATAACGATCAGCGTAGTTTTTTTCCGCACCACAGCTAGCGCTTGCTGAATAGCCTGCTCAGTTCCAGAGTCGATATTGGCAGTCGCTTCATCGAGGATCAGAATACGTGGAACATCCACCAGTACACGAGCCAGCGCTAGCAATTGTTTCTGCCCGACAGAAAGATTATTACCCTGCTCACCCAGTCGGGTATGAATTCCTTCGGGTAGTGCACGCGCGAAATCGGCCATTTTCACCGTTTCCAGTGCTTGCCAGACCTGGCTTTCACTGATGTCTCGTCCCAGGGTCACATTGACAAAGAATGAGTCTGCAGTAACGACTGGGTCTTGTTGTACCATAGCGATACCCTGCCGGAGCGCCTGGTGGCTGAGTGAACTGAGTTCCCGGCCATCAAGACGAATCTCCCCGGCTGTTAACGGGTAATAACCCATCAATAAATTCGCCAGGGTACTTTTTCCACTCCCGGTATGTCCGACCAGAGCAACAAAATTCCCTGAAGGGATCTCGATACTGATATCGTCCAATACCCTATTATCGTCTCGGTAAGCAAAAGAGAGATGATTTATCGAAATATCACCACTCGCCAGAGGACGATTATCATTACCGTAGTCCTGGCGTTTGCCATCCATTAGCTCAAATACACGCTCTCCTGCCACCACTGCCTGTTGCAAAATTGACTGCTGGGTGGTTAGTTCAATTAAGGGTTCATTTAATCGACTCAGGTAGTTAATAAAAGCGTACAACACCCCGACTTCAATCATGCCCGGTTCGCTAAAACCAAAGAGCAGTAACAGACCGCAGAGGATCATAGCCGCAAACAAACTCAGTAATGGGCGAAGTAACCAGCCATCAAGCCGTAAGGTTTGCATACGTGCCAGATAGTGCGAGCGGCTTGACTGCCCCATGCGTTCACCAAAACGAGCCTGCTGGCGAAACTGCTGAATAATAGCCATGCCATTGATTATTTCATTAAAACCATTATTTATATCTGCCAGATAACTGCGAACCCGGCGCACTATCGGTGTGCTATAGCGCTGATAAATAAACATAACAATAAATACCGCCGGGAACATGGTGATGGCAACCAACGCCATACGCCAGTCAAGGCTAAACATCGCCACTAGCATGACACTTATCAACGCAATACTACGTAACACGGTAGAGACGACGGTGATATATAAGTCACGAATCACCTCAGTATCATTGGTAATCCGCGAGATAATTTGTCCCACTGGCTGGGTATCAAAAGCACTTAGCGGCTGGCGCAGCGCAGCATCCATCACATCACTGCGTAGCTTCTGTACTACACCAACAGCGGCGGTATTAAATAACAGAGCCTGATAGTAATTCAGCAACGCTGCCAGCCCGACTAACATCAGATAAGCGGTTGCCAGTCCAGCCACCAGGCCTGTCGGCAGGCGATTCTGGGCAACGAGGTTATCAATAAAATAACTGACTAATACCGGACCTGTGACTTCTGCCGCAGCAGCAATCCACATAATCACCATCGCCCATGACAACGGTTTACGCCAAGGCAGACCATAGGCGAGCAGGCGTTTAATCGTCGGCCATTGTTGCTTACGCATGACTATCTCCCTGACTTTTTACTGGCAGCTGATAATCATCCAACGCAGCTTCCAATTGCTGATACCGGTACATATCGCGATACCAGCCAGTCTCAGCGGCTAACTCATCATGAGAACCACGCTGACTGATATTGCCATGCTGCAATACCAGGACTTCACTGGCTTCGGTTAATGCTGAGAGTCGATGCGCACTGATAATCACGGTGCGTTGCTCACCCCACTGCCGCAAATTAGCGAGAATGTCGTGCTCAGTTCGCCCATCAACCGCAGAGAGCGCATCGTCGAGGATCAGAATTTCAGCATCCAGCAATAAGGCTCGAGCAATAGAAATACGTTGTTTCTGACCACCAGACAGCATAACTCCACGTTCCCCAACTTCAGTCTGATACCCTTGGGGTAAACGCAGAATATCGTCATGGACGCAGGCCAGACGAGCAGCCTCTTCGATTTGTTGCTGACTGGCATTAGGATGACCTAACGCTATGTTACTGGCGACAGTATCGGAAAAGAGGAACGGTGTTTGATTCACCACTGCCAGCCGACTACGCCAGCTGTCGAGGGTCAGCTGTTTCAGACCAATATCATGGTAACGGATCTCCCCATCGTCCACATCGAAGTGACGCTGGATTAATGCCAGTAAGGTACTTTTACCACTGCCAGTCGGGCCGCACAGCCCAAGCATTTCGCCCGGTTTCAGAATAAAAGAAACCTTCTCCAGTACCGCTTGTTCGGTTTGTGGGTAACAAAAACGATTCACGGCAACATCAAGACTGGCGCGCCCGGCAGGAACCGGTTGTGTGCCATCAATAACCTGGGGTTTTTCATCTAACAGTGAACGGATACGGCTGTAAGCTGCGCTACCACGCTCAACAATATTAAACATCCACGCAAGCGCGAGCATAGGCCAGATCATTAATCCGAGATACATCATAAAACTGGTCAGTTGCCCAAGGGTTAACTGCCCTTCAACCACCATCCAGCTACCACCACCTATTGCCAGGAAATTGGCAACGCCGATAGCAACATAAATCGTTGGGTTAAAACGGGCATCAACGCGCGCAACCTGCATATTCTTGGCACCCGCATCCTCAGCTTCCTCAGAAAATAACGACGACTGACGATTTTCAAGCCCAAAAGCCTTGATCATCCGGATACTGGTCATACTTTCCTGGGTACGGTTGTTAAGTACCGAAAAAGCAGCCTGAGCCACTTTAAAGCGTTCATGCAACCTGGCTCCGTCACGTTTAATGACCAGCGCCATAACAGGCATAGGTAACAATGCCAGCAGGGTTAACGGCAAACTTATTTGGGTCGACATGACAATCAATACCGCAAGACCCATTACCAGGGAATCAACCAGCGTCAGTACCCCCTCACCCGCGGCAAAAACCACTCTGTCCACATCATTGGTGGCTCGGGCGATTAAGTCCCCAGTACGGTAGCGCTGATAGAATTCAGGATGGTGTCGGCTCAGTTTCTGGTAGTAATCTTCACGTAGCTCAATCGCTAACTGGTAGGATGCACCAAACAACAGTACGCGCCAGACGTAACGTAGCAGGTAGACGGTAACGGCAATCGCCAGGATAGTACCAATCCACATCAAAATTTCAGACGGTGTCAGTGTTCGCTGATGAACACCATCAATAATCACTCCGACCAGTTTAGGCGGAAACAGCTGTAGCGCTGCAATGATTATCAATAATAATACCGCCCCGAGATAGCGTCGCCACTCGCGAGTAAAATACCAGCTTAATTGAGCAAATAATCGCACGAAGTTTACGTCCTGAGTTGCAGTCTGCCCTGCCCTGGCATCGATTGAAGACCTTTAGAGTATAAATACATTACGCAAGAGGTAATGCAGTGGTGTATTTTATCTGTTCCATGGCAAAACTCGAAGTCACATCGCTGAGTCCAGGTATACCGTTGACTAAGCGTTTGTAAAACTCATCATAACGCTTCATATCTGCCACCTGAACTTGTATCAGGTAGTCATACTCGCCAGCCATGCGCCAAAAACCTAGCACCTCAGGCATAGCTTCAACCACAGAGACAAACTGGCTGTACCATTCGCGACTGTGTTGCTGAGTTTTAATTAATACAAAAGCGGTCAATGCCAGGCCAAGTTTTTCTGGATCCAGTAGTGCAACTTTACCACGAATGAAGCCGTCATCCTCCAGGCGTTTTAAACGCTTCCAGCAAGGAGTCGTAGTCAGATTAACGGCATCGGCTAGTGTCTGCAAAGAGAGCGCACAGTTATCTTGTAGTAACGCCAGCAGCTGACGATCTATTTTATCTATCATACCCCACCAGAAAGAGAATAATTTTCTACCATGAGAGCTATTTGAAGGAAAATTAGCAACTTTTTTATCTTTATTATACGTTACTCTACGCACAAATTGATAAAAGAGAATTTGTCATGACTAACGTCTGGGTTAACAACGCTATCAGTGAAATAAACGCCGATTATCAACGTTCGGCGGATACCCATTTAATTCGTTTTACTTTACCGGCGTTTCCGGGAATTCAGCTCTATTTAAAAGACGAAAGCACCCATCCAACCGGCAGTCTGAAACATCGTCTGGCGCGCTCTTTATTCCTCTACGGGCTGTGTAACGGCTGGATAAAAGAAGGCACTACGATTATTGAGGCCTCTTCGGGATCGACTGCGGTATCAGAAGCTTATTTTGCTCGTCTGCTGGGACTTCCCTTTATTGCCGTGATGCCAGCCTGCACTGCCAGACGAAAAATAGAACAAATCACCTTCTACGGTGGCCAGTGTCATTTTGTTGATCATTCCGCTGAAATCTATGCTGCCTCAGAAAAACTCGCTCGCGAACTGAACGGTCATTATATGGATCAGTTTACCTATGCCGAACGGGCAACTGACTGGCGAGGTAATAACAATATTGCGGACAGTATTTTCCGTCAGATGACGCATGAACCGCATCCTATCCCGGACTATATCGTCATGAGTGCCGGTACAGGCGGCAGTTCTGCCACTCTGGGGCGCTATATCCGTTATCAGGGGTATAAAACGAAATTACTGGTGGTTGACCCACAACATTCAGTATTTATGGACTACTGGCAGCAACGTGACTGCGGGCTGACCAGCCCGACTGGCAGTAAGATAGAAGGTATTGGCCGACCTCGTTGTGAGCCTTCTTTTATTCCTGATGTCATTGATGACATGATGCGCGTCCCGGATGGAGCCAGTGTAGCGACGATGTACTATCTGGAAGCTTTACTAGGGCGTAAAGTTGGCGCTTCTACCGGAACGAATATGTGGGGGGTACTTAAACTCGCAGCTAAAATGCACGCTGAAGGACGCAGTGGTTCTATTGTTACTCTCCTGTGTGACAGCGGTGAACGCTATCTGGATACTTACTATAATCCACAGTGGGTTGAAGAAAATATCGGTAGCCTACAGCCGTGGCAACATGAACTTAGTGAATTGATAAAGTAGCGATCCTTCCGATCCCGCATTGCCCGTCAGTGATGTGGGGTAAGTCACATTCAGATAAACCCAGAGTAGATATCAGTCCTTTCTTTCGATTATAGTTAGTCAACATATTATATGGCGACATTAATCATGATCCTTGAACGTAAATACCAGGCTCTTTTGCAGGAAGCACAGCGCCGTCAGCTCGCTGACGTAGAGGGCATTCATTTGTGTTTTCAAACTCTCTCCCTCGCCTCAAATATCGACAGCGACTGTGCCCGGTTACTGGCACCGCATGGTTTGTCCGAGGGCCGCTTCGTAATATTGTTCCTGCTCGATACGACCAGCGAAGGGTTAGCTCCCAATGAGCTGGCTGAACGGGCGGGCGTAACGCGTGCCACCGTGACAGGACTACTCGATGGCCTGGAGCGTGAAGCATTAATCGAACGCCAGCCAGCAGATAACGATCGCCGGGCACTTCGTATTCGACTGACCGACAAAGGCAGGCAGACAGCGAAGAGAGTCTTTGATGGCCACAGCATCTGGATTGCCAGCCTGTTTGGTAACTTGTCGACGACAGAGCGCGAACAACTGTCGATGTTGTTGAATAAGGTCGCAATCAATCTGGATAGCACTAAAAAAGGCGTTCCCCAATGAGTATATCTCCACCACGCAAGGGTTATACCCGTACCGCTGATATTCCACTCGATATACTCCAGGATCTGTCACAAGGCATAATCCCAAGTGCCACTCTTACCGAAGGGTTGGCACTCGATCAGTCTCAACTGTTGCGTACCGTTTTCCCCGAGCTATCAAAACAGGCCATGAATGCTGTCGAAGCTGCGTGCCAGCTGGGTATCCTTAAACGCATGCAGGGGATAAGTGCCCTATTGCTTAATGAATTCGGTGCCGAGGGTATCAACCGATGCCGGGAGCATGGTTCAGATACCGTTCGTGGTTGGGCATGCTTTATGACAGGTGCACAAACAGGACTGAATTTACAGACTCGGTTAGCGCATATTCAACCTCTGGCAGATGATGAGCATTTCGGTGTGCGTGAATGGGCCTGGATGGCGGTACGTCCGCATCTTGCTCAGGATCTGAGGACAGCGATAGATTATCTGACTGCATGGACAAGCTCACCGTCGGAAAGAGTGCGTCGTTTTGCCAGTGAAGCGATACGCCCACGGGGTGTATGGTGCAGCCATATTACAGAGCTTAAGCAGCGGCCTGAACTGGCACTACCCATTCTTTTACCGTTACACGCCGACCCTTCAGTTTATGTCCAGGACTCGGTCGCTAACTGGCTTAACGATGCCGCCAAAGACCAGCCAGTCTGGGTAAGCGAGCTTTGCGGGCAATGGCTTCAGGATAAACCAACGGATGCCACACGTCGTATTTGTCAGCGTGCGTTACGAAATTTGAGATAAAGAGAATAACGACGGCTTCAATACTCACCAAGCGAGGACAAAACTGATGAGTCCATTCGTTATTATTTCCGGCTGCTCAGGCGGTGGAAAAAGTACTCTGCTAGCAGAGCTGGAATTACGCGGCTATACCGTATTGACGGAAGCAGGACGACGAGTTATTCAAGAAGAGATGCTCACAAGTGGCCGGGCAGTACCGTGGATTGATATGCCCTCTTTCTTATATCGTGCTATTGAAATATCACAGAACGACTATCTAAGCGCTCCACTTGATAGCAATCAATGGGTGTTTTTTGACCGTGGATTAATTGACGTCACCGCAGCGCTTGAAGCCTTGACAGGCGAGTCACAACTAGCAGCCCTCAGTAAACACTATCGCTACCACTCAAGAGTATTCCTGACGCCACCCTGGCCTGAAATTTACGTCCAGGACACTGAGCGTCGCCATAATTTGGACGCTGCGCGGATTGAATTCGAGCGGCTACAGCAGATATACCCTGCCCTGGGCTACGAAGTGACTCTATTGCCGAAGATTGGGGTTAAGGAACGAGCTGACTTTGTGCTGGAAGTTCTGGCAGAGGGCTGAGCGAGAAATATCATATCTAACGGCTGCCGCTTGACAGATTTGAGTGAAAAAAAACCGGGCATTTAGCCCGGCGCTGGAAGGTCTCAATATTCTGGGGAATCAGTGAGATGTGATGTGTCCAGCCAAGAGGTTAAATACTGCGCCACTGCCTGGTCGGCACAATGGCCGATAACGGGCAGATGGGGTAAATCGATTTTCAATTGTGGCATCGCATTGCCCATAATCAGGCCTCGCCCAACTGAAGAGAGCATTTCCCGATCATTCATTGCGTCACCAAAAGCCATACATTCCTGCATCTTGATACCAAGATGCAGGCTTAGCATATCCAGAGCAGATCCTTTGTTCGCACCCAGAGGTAGCACTTCCAGGCATTCTGCCGCCGAGAAGCAGAGAGTGGCGCTATCGCCCAATACCGCAGCCAGCTCAACAGATAAATCACACAGGCTCTCATAAGTGCCGCAGAATACGACTTTTGTGACTTCATTGAGCGGAATGCTGCGTAAGTCGATATCCTGGGGTTTAAAGCCACTAAAGACATGGGCAGCCAGCAACTCAGGGGTCACTTGCTCGGTAAACCAACCCCGTTCATTAAAAACATGCATACTCGCTGAGGTATTCCATTCTCGGTGGATAACACGCTCTGCCACCTCAGCAGGAAGATCACTCCCGTGCATTAACTCCCCATCACGGCTATGAATACGCGTTCCATTTCCGGTAATCAGATACGCATCCAGGTTAAAGGCATCGAGCACATGCCGCATTTCGAGTACATGGCGTCCGGTGGCAAAGACCAGAGTCACCTGGCGCTCATCACGTAGACGCTCCAGAGCGGTGAGGGTCTCATCACCAAGATGGTGATTGGGCATCAAAAGTGTGCCATCCATATCAAATGCAGCCAGACGAACCATGTTTACTCCAGAGTGAGGAAGTTGCCTAAAAAGTATCGCCTGGTATATACGGAACTAATAGTGAATACTTAAAAAAAAATGTTCCGGGTTTCCTATGCGTATTCTTAATAAGCTTAATCAGTTTCAACGTCTGTGGCAGCCTTCAGCCGGAGAACCGCAGCAGGTAACGGTGACAGAGTTAGCGGCGCATTGCTTTTGTAGTGAACGTCATATTCGGACCCTGCTTGGTCAGCTTACCAGGCTAGGCTGGTTACAGTGGCAAGCACAGTCTGGCAGGGGCAAGCGTGGACTACTGACTTTTTTGCGTACTCCAGAGAGGGTACGTGCGGAGTTGATGGAGCAAGTACTGAATAAAGGGCTGCATCAAAATGCGCTTGATCTGGCGAAAATAGCCCCGGATCAATTACGCCATCTGCTTCAGCCTTTTCTTGGCGGGCAGTGGCAAAATAATGTACCAACCTTAAGGATCCCCTACTATCGTCCTCTGGAACCTATTGAGTCAGGTTTTTTAGCTGGCAGAGCAGAGCAACATCTAAGTCGACAGATATTTTCTGGTTTGACGCGCTTTACCCGTGAACATGCGCTTCCACAGCCAGATTTGGCTCATCACTGGCAAGTTTCTGATGATGGATTATGCTGGGATTTTTTTATTCATCCGACGCTTTACTGGCATAACGGTGAACCACTGGATACAGCCCAGCTGCAACAACAGTTACAACGTCTACTGCAACTTCCAGATTTAAAACCTTTATTTGCCAGTGTTAAAAGCATTGAACGTCCCCATACCGGATGTCTACGTTTCGTACTCTTTCATCCTGATTACTGGCTGGCACACCGCCTTGCCAGTTACTGCAGTCGTATCGCACATCCTCAGCATCGAGATGTGGGATGCGGACCCTTTCGCATTGTCAGTTTTAAAGATAACCTGGTCAGGCTGGAAAGCTTTGAATACTACCATCTGCGCCACCCGCTACTGCAAGCTGTGGAGCTATGGATCACGCCGCAGTTGTTTAATGATTCAGCCAGGACTGGATGCTTACATCCGGTACAAATTGCTATTGGTCAGCAAGAACAGCTGACGGACTTACGCCCGATAACCACCAAAATTAGTCTGGGTTTTTGCTTTCTGAGCATTAAACAACACGGAAAACTGACCCAGCGACAAGCACGAGCCTTGATGCAAATGGTGCGTGAACCTGAAATGGTGGCCACTTTACCACTCGATAGCACCTTAATTACTCCCAATACGGGTATGCTCCCGGGCTGGCAAACACCAGAATGGGAACAACAAGAGGCAACTGAACTGCCGAAAACACTGACGCTAATTTATCATCTCCCCGTAGAGCTTCATGCTATGGCACAGCAGCTCAAAGATCATCTCGCCGCACGAAACTGCGAACTGAAAATAATCTTTCATAATGCAAAAAACTGGAGTGACTGCCAGAGGCTGGAGGAAGCGGATTTGATTATGGGTGACCGGCTGATTGGTGAAGAGCCGGAATATACTCTGGAGCAATGGCTGCGGGTGGATAAGTTGTGGCCAGCATTATTCAATCCCAGCCAGTACGCGAGTTTGCAAACCCACCTCGATAAAATCCAGTGTTCAGTCAGCGAATTACAGCGTATTGATGGTCTGAAAACTCTTTTTTATACACTCATGGAAGATGCCGTGATTACACCGCTGTTTAATTATCGTTATCAGATCAGCGCCCCGCCAGGAGTACGTGGCGTGAAATTAAATACCTGGGGCTGGTTTGATTTTGCAGATGTCTGGCTCCCGCCACCAGACAATGCATAAAGAGCCTGTGAAGGTAGCAACCCAGCCATTCACTTTGTGAATTTAAACATCTGTTTTGATAATTTACGTTGCTCTCTCTTCTTTTTACTCATAATTGACTTCTGGAATCGTATAATAAGCTGTATTAGCTCAAACCCGAGCGGCTAGTCGGCTGTGAACGAGGAGCGGGCATGGCACTCACAGCAAAGCTGCGACTTATTGCATTAATAACGGCAGCTATATTATCCGGGAAAGCACTATAGTCTTGATACAATGCCAGTAATCTGTGGGGCCATTGCAGCCAGATTTTTAGATAATTGGCTCAGAACTCACTAGTAAAATTGACATGAAAACGTCCAGATCCCCTCTGGTGACTTGTGAAAATAGCCGATACCATTATCCGCCCACATCCAGTTTACCTTTTCCTCGGATCCCACCTGAAAGACAAAATCTTGAATCCCCACACCATGTTGTATCTCCATCGGATATCCTCCGACCTTGGTTCCCCTATAGCGGTTAAAATCATCATAGAAGCTGTCGCTTGCCTGCTCATCATCATTTACGTCAGAAAGGTCAATAATATCCCAAGCGTCCTCCCATCCTGGAGCATCATCATTGACACTCACCCATTGAACAGGAAATGCGCGATACGAAGTGTCTAGTGCAGGTAATAACTCAAGCCCCTCAAGTGTGGCATATTCTCGAATTAGCCACCCCTCGCCATGAGGTTTGTCAAATGGATGGTTTTCAATATTGTGATAGAGCACCAAGAGGGCGATCCCCTTCAGTTGTTCAGGGAGCACGGGAAGCTCATCTATACGAATCTGAAGAAGCGGAAACATCGGTTGCCCCTTATAGACTGGCAAACCTTCACCTGGAAGAGATACTCCTTTTAAAAACCAGGATGTAATGGGATCTGCAGTGGGGCGAAAACCACCGACTTGCGCCACCGCTGCGGGACGTAATTTAGATCTGAATTCTTCTAAAACTAACTCACTCTTGGATTTCATATTTGCGGCCTGCGTATGCAGATACTCTTTGAATACAGGGAATATATGACTTTTTATTATATATGATAATTAATATCGAACAGCTCTACGTATTTCTGTGTTGCTTCTTCTGAAGAGTAAAGAGCTTCTGCTTCCGGCACTTATCAGACAGACTTAAACTACGACAAGTCTGCAATGAGCGATGAGCGGACCTTCTCTATAGTGAATGTCTGTGCTTCCACTCCTTCTTCCGCATTGGATATTGCTCCTAGAAAGCTAGATTACAAGATTGGAGACAAGGCAACTGTTTCCATCTATGAAATGGCATATTACATAGATGGAAATAAAATAAAAAACATAAAAAAATTGCAAGTAAAGAAACCATACATGGTGCGTTTGGAAAAAATAAGGCAAATTGCTTGAAGCAAATACAGGAAATGATCTTAGTTTATCTACGAACTCTATCACTATGTATGGACATTTGAGAGGCAAGCGTAACCTTTAAATCTATTTCCACTTGAAAAGGAAATGGATAAATACGAAAAACAATGCGGTGACGTTCTTCCTGTGGGATATATTAGTGGTTAACGGCGACGTACTTGATACTGTTAAGCAGTAGTTCAAGTGCCCGTTTTTTTTCTGCAGTTTCGGTACGATATGAAAGATATAAATCCAGTGTTTCTGCGTCTAATTTTCGTGACTGTATAGTATAAAGGTTTTTGCTTAATGTTATAATAATGGATTAATTGTGGTTTCAATCTTCAAAATCAGGTTAAAATATTTAGTTACTGAATGAGTATGATTTTTTTGAAAGCCAAGGTAACCTTAGTGTTTTTCTGAAAAATTAATAAGGGAAAAAATGTTTGCTTCACTTTTAGAAAAAATTAGTCACATCGATGCATTAGTTGTATTATGGGTTGAAAAAACACGTACGCCGGGCTTATTTGATTTTTTTAAGTTTACAACATATGCTGGTACTATTGCGGTAACGGCAGTAATAGCAGTCATTACGTCGATAGTACTAATTCGCCAGCATAAGCGAATTTATGTTTTATATTTATGGTTAGCATACGTTGGTGCAGAGTTTACCACTTGGGCTATTAAATATATGGTTAATCGACCTCGACCAGATATCATTGCTGGTGTCAGAGAGTTCAACCCTTCTTTTCCAAGCGGGCATGCAACTGCAGTGACAAGCATAGCGCTGTATATTGCATATGTGCTGGTGAAATCCAGTTCAAATATTAAAACGAAAATATCCTATGTTATCGGAACATTTTCTATTATAACGTTCGTATCATTTAGCCGAATATATCTTAACTTACATTATCTTAGTGATGTTGTATTTGGATTCCTTATAGGCCTTTTGTGGGTTTTAATTTCATGCTATTTTTGTGAAATATCGCTCTCAAAGATACACGGCGAAAGACGCGGGCGTAATAGATAGAATGCCTTTATGCACTTGGTTTATTATAAATAGCTATACTTTGCTAGTGTAGCTATTTATACAGGTTTATATTAATGTGTGCTTTCTTCATAATGACCTCCACTGATTACATCTTAACCAGAGAACTCCATTAAACGGTAAGACTAAATTCAGGGGGGACTACAATACGGTCTTTGTTCCACGGTGACATTTTCATACTCAAACCTCCTGCAATGTGGGGGATTTAAGTATGATTGTCACTCATGAGCGAAGACCGGACGTTCAGTATGTTGTGGCTGTTCAATACGCCCTTACGTTACCAAGGGTAGATGGCTCAACTTCTGATGCATAAAATCAATAAGTGCTCTTGTTTTCGCGGGTAAGTAGCGTCGATTGGAATAAAGCGCAAACAAGTGTAATGGGGCTGCCGACTGTTCAAACTTAATCTCGATGAGTCGCCCATCGTTGATATAGGGCTGGCAGGCTTGTTTCGAAAGAATGGCAAAACCAACACCTGATACAGCAGCCCGTCCAGCCATCTCTCCGCTGTTTACCCGATAATGCTCATTTACTGCAATTGTCTCGAACCTGCCTTTTGCACTGACAAATTGCCATGGCGCCCCTTTCAGTGCGCTTACCGTTGTAATACAGGGTAATTCTTCAAACTGCTGGATATGAGAAGGGGTTCCATAACGCTGAATGATGGAGGGAGCTGCAACAATGGTGCAAGGGATAGTAACCAGATGACGGGCGATGTAGTCACTGTCATCCATCTGGCCACGGCTAACAATGATTGCTAAATCAAGATCATCTCGCAGAGATTCGAGACCTGACAAATTAGTGACACAGCTGATCTCCACATCCGGATACTGACACGCGAAATCGGCAATAACAGAACCCAGCAATGCTGGTCCTATTTCATTGGGAATACAGAGACGTAATGGGCCTTTGAGTTGAACCTGCCCCTGCGTTAATTCAGACTCCGTTTGTTCAAGTGCCTCAAGCAGCGGTTTTGCTCGCGCATAGAGTAGTTGTCCCGCCTGAGTGAGTTTCATATGGCGTGTGCTTCGCACGATAAGCTGAAGGTTCAGTTTTTCTTCTAACTGAGAAATACAACGGCTTACGTTTGATGTCGGCATTTCAAGAGCTTTAGATGCTCCAACGAAACTTTCTCTATCAACCACAGCAATGAACACTTTCAGGGTAGTAAAGTCGAGAGCCGAACGCATAGTAAATCCCACATTTGATAACAATACACGCCACTTTTACCATCTTATGCTGCTTATTGATAGCAGATAAACTTTGGGAATCTTTCTCTTATAGGTTGCGTGTTATGCCAAAGGTTACTCAGATGTTTAATCACAAAACACTAATGCGGATAGCCATCATCATTGCCTTTATCCAGTTTACTAATGCGCTGGAATACATGGCATTAACGCCTGTTTTTTCCTTTATGGCAGAAGCGTTTTCGGTTCCGGTTTCATTTTCTGGATATGTCTCCGGCATGTACACATTAGGTGCAGTTCTTTCCGGTGTTGCTGCTTTTTATTGGATAGACCGATTTGATAAGAAGCGATTCTTAATGCAGAACATGCTGCTGCTGGGAGCACTAACGTTTGTATCTACATTTACAACAAATTTTGACACGCTATTGGCTCTACGATTTTGCGCAGGGTTGGTTGGTGGTACAACGATGGGGGTGGGGACGAGTATCTTGATAAACTACTCCCCAGTTAACATGCGTGGGAAAATGCTGGCCACAGTAATTGCATCATTTTCGATAGTCAGTATCGTTGGTATGCCATCAATATTATTTCTTTGCACACACTATGGTTGGCATATTTCTCTGTGGTCAATCAGTTTTCTGTGTCTGCTGTCTTTACCGCTTATAGTCCTTTTTATTCCCAGGGATGCAGCTCAATTACGCGTCAAGAACAAGCTATCTATTGATGTTCAAACCCTGCTTTTCGCCTCTTGTAATGCACTGGTACAGTTTAGCCCGATGCTGATCATTCCCATTTTGATCCCATTGATGACCCATCATTTGGGGGCACAACAAGACCAACTGCCTTTGCTGTTCTTTAGCGGAGGGATTGCTGGTTATCTGTCTACAAAAATAACAGGTGTTCTGACATCGCGTTTTTCCGCTCTGACGCTGGCTACAATCTCAACGTTACTTTTTGTACTCAGTTTACTGATCCCTGCAATGGGCTATCACAGCGCGGTTCTCTTTATTACTTTATTTCTGGGGGCTTCGTATAGTCGGCTGGTTTCATCATCAACGGTTACGCTCCAGTATCCAGCGGATGAGCAACGTGCCAGTTTTTCTTCGCTACAGGCGGCGATGATGTCCCTTATAACAACACTTGCATTCTTTTTGTCGTCCTTATTACTGCCCGACCACGGCATAACAACACAGAATTTAGACAGATTACTGGCAGTCTGCGCATTAGCTGCGACTGGGTTTCCCCTGATGGTCATGGCACTACAAAAAAAACTGGCTAAACGTAATCAGCAACTCGACCACTTTCTTATTGATTAGCATAACATCCGCTCCTGGCACTAAGCAGACAAGCCGAAGAGACATGGGGCCCGCTTTGATCGAACAGTGTCCCCTGCCCTTCAGGCTTTTAGCATGTGCGTACCGCGCCAGTTGTCACACAGGCGTAAGCAACTCATCTCAATCAAATTAACCGTGTTCCGACATTGCGGCGTTTCAGGATGATAAACGCGGAAGCAATCAAAGATACGTTTTGCAAATTGCCTCTGGCACGTTAAAATCACGCCGTTCGTTCTCTCCGTATTATCGCGGCTGCTAAACCCGATCAATCTGAGAGAGAGAAAGATGGAAATATCCCGCAACCGGAACTGGCGCATTGCGCAAAAGCAGCGTAATAAGTCCCGCGATACCCATAACGCCTTATTAACTTTCCGCGGCGAAAAGAACTGGAAGATGCTTTACACGCGGTCAGATAAGTTACTGCGTGCTGCACAACTGGGGATTGAGTATCCACGTATTACCAGGCAACAGCTGGGCAAGCGCGGTCTGGAAGAGTATATACTTGCCGATGAACGTACTTTTTATATGCAGTCGTAATCAATGGCGAAGCCCTACGGCGGAACAGGTTTTCCGCCGTTATCCTTCGCTTGTCGTTCGTTCTGCTGGCACAAGCCGTAATGCCAGAAAAAAGGTGTCGCACGATCTGCTTCAATGGGCCGACGTGATTTGTGTGATGGAACAGAAGCATAAGAATCGTTTAGTGGCTGAATATGGCCGTATCCTCGAATACAAACATACAAACCCCTGCACGTTCTCGACATCCCCGATGATTACCTCTTTATGGATCCCGAACTGGTGATCCTGTTGACAGACACAGTGCCTGAAAAACTGGGGCTGGTCATTGAAGGAAAGGCAGACAAGTGATCGGTTATATTCTGCCTGCGATGGATTCCTGTGCGGTCAGATAACTTTTTACTACGCCAGCAGATGTAACAACATAACCACAGATGCCGGATGAACATTCCGGTCACCCTCCGGACGCCCCCAGACCTGTAGCTATGCTCAGCAAGTTAGCAACAAACAATGCCTGATAATGATATTTTTTAGTCACTTACCCCCAGGATCGGCAATAAGTGTTATTTATTCACAGCCTGAATGTCTCCACGATGAGGCGCAGACTCTGGGCCTGTTCAGAAAGTGACTGAGAGGCGGTTGACGACTCCTCCACCAATGCAGAGTTGTTCTGCGTCACCCCATCCATCTGGCTCACGGCCATGCTCACCTGAGAAATCCCCTGCATCTGCTCAGCCGACGACAGGGCTATGCCATCCATTGATGTGGCGAGTTCTTCAACCAGCTTAATGACTTTCATGCTGTTTTGCCCGGTTTCATTAGCCACCATCACGCCACATTCAACCTGACTCACCGCCTGCTCTATCAGTGACTTGATATCTTTTGCCGCCGTGGAGCTGCGTTGCGCCAGGATCCTGACTTCTGATGCCACCACAGCAAATCCACGTCCGCTTTCACCAGCACGCGCGGCTTCTACCGCAGCATTGAGCGCAAGGATGTTGGTCTGAAATGCAATACTCTCGATAACCGAGGTAATGTCTCTCACCTTAGAGGCACTTTGCGAAATATTGCCCATGGTATCCGACATGAGTCTGACGTCCTTTTCGCCATTTTTTACCAGCGAAGCCGTATCCCTTGCTGCGTTAGCCGTCTGCCTGGCCATTGCGCTGTTACTCTGAACGGTGGCCGTCAACTGCTCCATACTTGCCGCCGTCTGCTGAAGTGCGGCCGCCTGCTCTTCAGTGCGCGAAGCCAGCTCATTGTTACCCTTTGAGATTTCATCTGATGACAGCGCAACAGAAGCGGAGCCATCCTTAATATCTGAGACAATGCCACGAAGCCGCTCCTGCATTCCGGATAGTGAGGCCATCAGGCTGCGGGTATCATTTTTTCGCAGCTGAACTGCTGAGGACAGATCTCCCTGTGAAATCCCATAAGCGAGACGCTGCGCGTCGGCAGGTTCTCCACCGAGTTCACTCATCAGTTTACGAATCAGATAAATACTGGTGGACAGGCCAAATACCACTGCGATGGCTAACAGCACCAGTAAGATGATGTAGGCATGTTCAGTCGTTTTACTGTTTTCTGCGACAGCATCATCAGACCGTTGAGTGAGCACCTGACTCATAAGGGCCAGTCCGTCAATCAGAGGGACCTGAGCCGGCCTTACGGTCTCCAGAAGAAACTTCACTGTGGCTGCGTTATTTTTTCCTAAGGCTATGGGGATCGTATTGCTGAAAGAATCCAGCGCATTTTTTTCGCTGTTCTCTATCAATTCAAATGCTTTAAATTCGGTGCTATTAGCAGACCGGTCAATCATCTGCCCCAGCAGCGTATTGCTGTCGGTGAACCGTTGCTTTAATTTTTCGAGCCGGGCAGATTGCTCCTCAATACCTTTTTCGTCGGTAAATAACGCAAGATTTCTTACTGTTATCGCCATGTCGCGTTGAATAAGTGTCAGGTCTGTGATCAGTTTTGTTTTTTCCATATCCCCCTGAACCACGGATTCAAGGGTGCTTTTTGCCTGATACAAAGAATAAATGGCAACCACTATGCATATGGAGAAGAAAATAATTAACGTGCCAAAACCGGAACCGAGTCGTGTTGAGATTTTCATGAATCTTTACTGTAAAAGGGAGGGTTACGACTATTTTCGGCATAAGTGTAAAAATCTTTATTCAGAAAAAACCTCAAGATATCAGTCATGATGGCATCCATTCCATAAATGCATCCTGGTTAAAATAATAACATTAATTTAATTAACGCAATTGAAAACTCAGCCACGAACTGACATGCGCATATCACAGTGATCTACCTCACATTCTGCCGTTCAGAAATCTCACTACAATTCGAATCAGAAAATTAATGCTTCCTGCCGTTATAACTCCGCCCTCAGCTAAACTGGACAGTATAAATGCCCGCTTTGGCACTGAGCGGACTTTACTCATCTATTACTCGATAGGGGACTCGTCAAGTTCATTTACAATGATCCTGATGTAAAGTATTGGACTCAATGGGTTATTTTTTATTTGAACGAAGCATCCCATTTTTCTCCCTTCCTGACCATGGCATTTAAAATGGTGATGAGTTTGCACATGCAGGCTACCAGTGCGAGCTTTTTGGATTTACCGGCGGCAAGCAGCCTTTGATAAAACATTTTAATGGCAGGATTAAACTGTGTGGCAACAAGAGCAGCCATGTACAGCGTTGCCCGGATGCCGGCTCTGCCACCAAATGTAGGTCTTTTACCACGCATTTTTCCTGAATCTCGATTCAGGGGGGCAACGCCAGTCAGTGCGCTAATCTCCCGTCGATTGAGTTTCCCCAACTCCGGCAGTTCCGCAATCAGAGACGCGACAGTGACCTCACCATGAGTGTGAAATATATATTCATTATTTGTTAATAAATTTATTTTAAATACAAAAAAGCAACTTCATTTATTATTAATAACTCATTGTTATATTTATCATTCTCTTTAAATGAGTGCAGAAGGCGCGGAGTTTGATGGCACAAGGATTGAGTGTCCGGGAGGCTGCTGGAAGACTGAAAATTGGTAAGACAGCTCTTTATGATGCGTTACGCACATTCAAGCAAAGATGAGGGGTAACCAAATAACCATTCGCAGCATGGATCTCAACCCCGTCAAAACCTGTACTGATGGTATTTTTTGCCGCCTGGGTATATAAATTCACGAGGTCTTTAATTTCTGACCGAGTCAGCTCGCGAGGAGCCTAAGGGGTAACCAACGAGCCCGTACCTGGCCCTGTCTCAATAAAAGCCTTTGCCTGTTCACCTGAATCGCTGAAGGAGCAACGGGGGCGCTTTCTTCTGGTTGCAGTGCAGAATGAGAAACACGTCCCACATGCCAAAGTTGTGCAAAAATAATCCCCCCTTCTTTTAGCAGAATTGGTTTAAAAAAACGTCGCACCAAGAGGCACGACGATTAAAATGAACAAAGTGATTGAAACATCAAATCTAAATCAACCGTGTTAGCTTTGTCCCAGGTAGTGCTTATTGAAAATAGAATAAGAATTGTCGCCAGCGTCAAGCGCCGGGTAGTCAATATAACCGTCTTCGGCACCAGTGTAATAGGTTGCGGTATCCGCGGTCGCCAGAGGTGCGCATAGGCGGAAGCGTTCCGGCAAGTCAGGATTACTTATAAATAACGTGCCAAATGTGACTGCATCAGCCAGGCCGGTTTCTATCGCCTGTTCCGCAGACGTTTGATCATAGCCAACATTTAACACGAAAATCCCTGAGAACCGCTTGCGTGCCCCGGGTGCCAGTGGCTTAGCGCCTTCCGGTAAGGTCCCTGATTCCATGAAATGCAGAATTCCAACTTTTTTCTTTTCCAGGGCTTCCACCGCGAACATGTAAGTCTGCTCGAGATTGGAGTCTCCCATGTCGTTGTATGGAATGCGGGGCGACAGCCTGACCGAGACACGGGCGGGTCCGAAAACCTTTATCGCTGCGTCAGTGGCCTCAAGTAGAAAACGCGCGCGCTTCTCAATGCTACCGCCGTAATCGTCAGTTCGTTTGTTTGAACCGTCCTCCAGAAACTGGGCGGGGAGATAACCATTAGCGCCGTGAACCTCGACACCATCAAAGCCCGCATCTTTCGCGGCCTGTGCAGCTTTTTCGTAATCTGCAATGGTGGCCTTAATTTCATCAATTGTCAGTTCGCGTGGCGTCACAGAGGGTTTGATGCCTTCTGGAGTGAACGCCTGACTATTGAAGGGTACTGCTGATGGTGCGACCGGCAGATTTCCACCATGAAAATCAGGGTGAGATGCTCTTCCTGTATGCCAGAGCTGGGCGAAAATGAGACCGCCGGCTTCATGTACAGCCTGTGTGACCTTCTTCCAACCCGCTATCTGCTCAGGCGTATAGATCCCAGGTGTATTCGTCCATCCGACCGCCTGGGGGCTAATCTGGGTGCCTTCTGTGAAGATAAGACCCGCCGATGCGCGCTGCACGTAATATATCGCCGTCATTTCGTTGGCAACCTGATCCTTAGAGCGACCTCTTGTCATCGGCGCCATAAACACCCGATTCTTAAAGGTGAGCTCTTTATTGCCCAATGCAGTTAAAAGCTTTGAATTTTCCATGTGTTCCTCGAATATTAAATTTTTTGGACCTCTGCCAATGTTCAACAATGACTGGCATGCGGTTCAACCAAATAAAGGCTTCCTGTTGAAAGATCATTGGCAGGTCGCAAACCGCCAGCGGAGTTGATGAACGAGGTAGGCGAGCCTGACCGATTGCCTAAAGGCGATGACAATATCTAAGGTTTGAAAATATCAATATTTTCCAGAAGCCAATCTTGCAATGAGCGCGGAGGCAATCCCGTCAATTCTTCAACGGTCAAAGTACGCTCAATCAGAACTGAATGGTTGAAAGTTCGATCAAGTCCAACAAGCAGTTCAGTGACAAATGAAGAGAGGCCTTCAGCCAGTAACGTAGTACGCTGTTCCTCGGGTGAGCGGTCAAAATAGCTGACCGTATAACCTAAAAGACGGGATAACTCCTTTGCAACCTCATGCATTGTCCAGTTACGCGGACCAGTAAGGTGATATGCGCGTTGGGAGTTGTCTGCAACTTTTTCAAGCAGTGCGAGACGTGCCACATCGGCTACATCCCGAATGTCAATAAGGTTCACGCGACCATGACCGGCAGCGCCCCCCCAGGTTCCAGCAGCAACATGGCCTCCGGCGCGCTTGAGCACATCCATAAAAGTCGTTGGTCGTAATACGGTGGAAGCCACAGGTTGTTGGGCCAGATGAGCCTCTATGACGGCATGCCATGCAAAAGGATTTATGGGCGTTGCTGGCCCCATCACCGAAAGTTTAACAATATGTCGCACGCCTGTTTTTACCGCAGCATCAATGAGTGCTATCTCATTAGCCACCTGTTGAGGGGATGTACCATGGGCGATGAAAAGCTTATCGACACCCGTAAGCCCCATTTCTAGCGTTGAAGGCTTATCAAAATCCACAACAACAGATGATACGTTGCCGGAAATATTTTCAGGTACCTTCTGTCGTGTGAGTGAAATAACCGTCACGGGGTCTGATGCAAGCTTATTGATGATGTGTGAGCCGACCCGACCTGTCGCCCCCGCAACTGCGATGCGAAGTTCAGATGCCTGAGTATTCGGTTGATTAAGCATGATGAATCCTTATTATATAATGGAACGATCAGTCCACACATACTGGTACGATCATTCCAGATTGTCAACGGAGGATTTATGAGCGGTAAACCGCAATATGATGAAAGTGTCGTGCTGAATGCAGCGATCGGCGTGTTTTGGGGGCATGGTTATGCAAACGCATCCATCAGTGATCTTACTGGAGCAACCGGTCTGTCAAGGTCGAGCCTTTATCAGCGTTTTGGGGATAAGGACGGGCTATTCAATGAGTGCCTCAGACTGTATACGGATCGCGTCCTGGCACGCATGAATTCGATTCAATCCGAGTCCTCAAGAGTGACGGTTGAAGCGTTGCTGCGTGAATTCCTTCCTGACAGCACAGGAACAAGTCACCGCAAAGGTTGCCTGCTGTCCCGCAGCCTCACGGAGCAGGAAGATCTTACGACAGCAGGGAAAATGACGATGAACGAGGGGATCTGCCAACAGCGACAGGTATTGTTCAACATTCTGGAGAAGGGGCAACAAACGGGTGAAATTGCGCAAGATGTCGATACGGAACTGCTGGCCTGGTATTACTTTGGCATCCTGCAGGCGGTCGTAAATCTCCATTCAGCGGGAGCAAGCCGACAGACGCTTTCACAGCTCATTGATACTTCAATGTCGGCCTGGCCAAAAAAAGAAATTCCCCATCCAGGTTCTGATGGAACAACCTGAGCCTGTGTCGTATGGACAGAAGAAGCCCCGTAAGGACCCCATGCATAGCAACAGCTTGCGCCTATCCCCGCCAAGTCAATCAACCGGTCGCTCAAGCCTGAAAAGCTGCTCTGCGCCGATTTCGAAGTAGTCGGCTGGTCCACCGCCGCGCAGGATCGGGCGAGCCAGCGCAGTCTGGTACACGCCGTCCTTGATCAGCTTCCGGTCAATGTGGATCGCTACTGCTTCACCCAGCACCAGCCACGCTGGCAGCGCCACCCCGCCCCGTGCCTCAAGCTGCACGATTTGGGTGACCACACACTCGAACTGCACCGGGCTAGCGGCAACGCGTGAAGGCCGCACCTTGACAGAGGGCAGCCTCTCCAGCGTGGCCAACTCAAACTCATCGACGTATGCTGGCACCATCGCCGCGGAGGCGTTCATCGCCTCCGCGAGCTCTCTCGTCACCAGATTCCATACAAACTCGCCGGTATCACGCGCGTTGGTGAGCGAGTCCTTCGCACCAAGCGAACAAAAGCCGATGATCGGCGGTTTGTAGCTGAATAGATTGAAAAAGCTGTAGGGCGCAAGGTTGCTCACACCGTCGTTAGAGACTGTGCTGATCCAACCGATCGGTCGCGGGGCGACGATGGCATTGAGCGGATCGTGACGTAGGGAATGTCCCTGCGTCGGTTCGTAAAAATGCCAGTCGGTCATACCTACCTCCTTGGAGACGGGCACAAGGAATGCAGCCTCCAACCCCTTCGGCTCGGTACGCGTCCGCAGTTCCAAGGCCTAAGTGGTGGTTATATCCATCCCGAGCCCCATCCAGAGAATGGTGTCGGATCGGAGCCACATGAGCCCCTACACCTGAGAAAAGAACGAGATATCAGTTTCAAGTCTATTTCCGCTGCCATGTAGTGGTCAATAAAAACTGGCCACAGTTTTAGAGTTTTTCCAGAATAATCGTTCTGATTCATTCGGAGTCAAACCACCATTATATTGATGGGGTCTGAGCACGTTGTAGTAACCCGTTATATATCTACTGACCTCGCATTGTGCTGTCATTGGATCGCTATAACCCCCTGCCGGTATCCATTCACTCTTCAGACTCCGGAAGAAGCGTTCCATCGGGCTGTTATCCCAGCAGTTTCCTTTTCGGCTGACGCTTTGTTTTATTTGCCTTTTCCACAACAACTGCCTGAACTTCAGGCTTGTATACTAACTTCCCTGATCCGAATGAAACATCACGCCAGCTGGCTTATTCCGGCTTTCCCAGGCCATCTCCAATGTTTTGATAACCAGGCCTGTATCTGCAACCGTTGACATTACCCAGCCAGTAGGTTTTCGGGCGAAAAGATCCATCACAACTGCCAGATAGCGCCAGTTCTGACCTGTCCAGATATAAGTGATGTCGCCGCACCAGGCCTGATCAGGTTCCGTTACGGCAAACTGACGAGCCAGCGTATTTGGCAGGTTTATATGCTCCTGAGCAGTTTTCCTGTAGGCATGTTTCCCCGGCTGACAACTGCTCAGACCCAGAATGCTCATTATCTTTCCAGCCCGATAACGGCTTAATGGTATCCCCCCGAGGGTGATTATACTCGCGAGTGTTCTTGCCCCGGCAGAACCATTACTGAGGCGGTGGACACGACGAACTTCGCTATAAAGTTTTACCCGCTCCGGGTTGATGATATGCCGTTTTTTTGCCCAGTATTTGTAACTACTACGGTGTATTTCGAACACGTCACAAAGTCGGGTAACGGCATGATCTTTCCTGAGTTTTTCAACTAGCGAGAACTGTTCAGGGAGTCTGACATCAAGAGAGCGGTAGCCTTTTTTAATATAGTATTATGTTCCTCCAGGAGACGGACTTGTTTTTCCAGTTCACGAATACGCTGCTGCTCAGCGGTGAGCGGTGAGGCTTTTGGTGTGAGGCCTTCACGCTCCTGCCGAAGTTGTTTTGCCCATGATTCGAGGGCAGATGAACTGACATTCATTGCTTCACTTGCTGCGCGGTATGTATAGCCCTGATCGACGATGAGCTGAGCACATTCAAGTTTAAATTCAGCAGAAAAAGTCCGCTTTATTTTCGTTGTCATTCTGTCACCTGTTTAGTGGTTAAGGTGAGGATATCACCTTTAATCAGGTGGCCAAATTCAGTGTGCCATATATGGACGTCCCGTGTTGTGCAAGTACTAAATTGATATGGTTTGCTGCCATATATCCGGCGTCATTACCGGGCCAAACAACCCGCGCCATGATGTCATCCGCATCCTGTTTCCTTATCACTACACCGGTATGTCACTACCCTGGCACACGTCAGGCTATTACAGGATCGGTTTACCATTTTCTCATCAGTATTTGCAAACTCAGGGGGAATAATATTCCTTGGATAAAGCGACGGTTAGTTCATAGCGAAAGCCCTGTTGATGTTAAAACTTGTAGGCTCTGTCAATAATCGCCAGAAAATCCGTGTCATCTTATTGGCCAGTGCAACTGTGGCTTTCATTTTACCTCTTCGTTCAGTAAGCCGTTTCAACCACACACCCAGTGCATCATCGCGTTTATGAGCCCAGTGCATCACAGACCGCGCA